>JGI24891J29808_1000027_pt1 | contig 213427 bp, 203 predicted proteins | sample FreactcultuFSWF8_FD_29808 | JGI IMG/M metagenome (IMG submission 29808) | reverse complement strand
GGGCCGGCAGCCGGGCGGAAAGGCGCCGGTGGAGTGGTTCCAGGTCTGGTGTTTGTCAAACCGCGAAAAAGTGGAGGGGCACTCTGACGGATCTGCATACAACACCTGCTTCGACTCGACGCACCTCGGAAACAGCATCGTGATACTTCCAGGTCGAGACATTTGTCAGACCATCACATTTTCTCTCATACCCTCAAGTCACGGCAAAGCGACAGGGCGCAAATCACCATGGCAAGCGAGGACAAGCGTGTGTGCGAGGGCGCAGACTGCGACAAGGAGGCAGGCACGTTGCAGTGCCCGACATGCCAGAAGCAGGGAATGGCCAGCTTCTTCTGCAGCAACGACTGCTTCAAGCGCAACTGGGTATGTAAGTTTCGCGCTTCCAGAACAGCCAAGAGCATAGCAACTAACCCCATCACAGAGTGAACACAAGAAGATTCACAAGTCAACGAGTAACCCTCTCCGCACCATATTTGCTCCCAAAGTCATTTCTGAACCTGACCCAGCAACCGGCACCCACAACCCCTTCCCTGCCTTCCAATACACTGGCGACCTCAGGCCCGTCTACCCTCTGTCACCAAAGCGCAAGGTGCCTGAACACATCCCTCGCCCCGACTACGCCAAAGATGGCATCCCCCGTTCCGAGCAGGTCTTTGTTGGCCGCAACAAGATCACCATCCTCGACAAGGCCCAGCAAGAAGGCATGCGCAAGGTCTGCAGGCTAGCACGTGAGGTCTTGGACATTGCCGCTCGCGCCGCGAAGCCTGGTGTGACCACCGACTACATCGACGAGGTCGTCCACAATGCTTGTGTTGAAAGAGACGTGAGACCCGCCTTGACATTAGCCACTTTGACCTGATCTGAGCTGACCAATTATAGTCATACCCCTCTCCTCTGAACTACTGCCACTTCCCCAAGTCAGTCTGCACATCAGTCAACGAATCCATCTGTCACGGTATTCCCGATCAGCGTGTCCTCAAGGACGGAGACATCATCAACATCGATGTTACCCTTTACCACGGCGGTTTCCACGGCGACATCAACGAGACCTACTACGTTGGCGACAAGGCCTTGGCCGACCCTGACTCAGTCCGCGTTGTCGAGACCGCTCGCGAATGTTTGGACGAGGCCATCAAAATCGCAAAGCCTAACACGCTTTTCAGAGAATATGGTCCTGTTATCGCAAAGCACGCCGAGGACAGAGGATGCAGCACCGTCAAGACTTACTGTGGTCACGGAATCAACACCCTGTTCCACTGTGCTCCCAACGTCCCTCATTACGCAAAGAACAAGGCCATCGGTATGGCCAAGCCTGGCATGTGCTTTACCATCGAGCCCATGATCTGTCTCGGAACCCACAAGGACAGAACATGGCCCGATAACTGGACCAGTGTCACCGTGGACGGCAAGCGCTCTGCTCAGTTCGAACACACTCTTCTGGTTACCGAGACTGGTGTTGAAGTCTTGACCGCTCGTCTGCCTGACTCACCCGGTGGTGCCGTCTCCTGGCCTGGTACAGCAAATGGCCTCCCTGCTGCATCATAGAAGCAGTCACATGGGTAGACTCCGTATTGAACGAGAAGCATTAGCACGGTGTACATTTGGGTAAAACATGCATATTTTTGCAAAGACTTGGTCGGAATTTGGAAGTGGACATGCCATGGGCTCTATACGTCGTAAAGATTATATCTCGATGCCAAATTACTATTTGAACTTGTCGGCGTATAATCACAACTCACGCAATATCTTCCTACGCTGATGCGTCGAACGATTTTTGAATATCTGATGTAAGACAGGTGGGGTGACACAGTAGTGCTGATGGGATTTTGGAGGATCGATCGTATCGAAGCGCTTCCAAGACCCACGGCGGCTCCTGCTACCCATGTGCTTAGAAGAGTGAGGGGTCATCAATTCAAGGGTGAGGGCATCGTAGTATTATGCCGCCAGATCTTGTGCTATAAAAGATGCCACAGCATACCTCAGCTTGTAAAACTTGAATTCCAAATAAACCAAGTCCCAACCTGTAAACTATTTCCCACCATGTCTCCCACCGCCATGCCCACCACCGAAAACACCCAGAGCAACAAGATAGAAACTCGCCTCTTTATCAACAATGAATTCGTCGAATCCATAGAAGGCGAAAAGTTCGACGTTTTCAACCCTTATAATGAGGAAAAGGTAGCCAGTGTATACGAAGCTCTGTCTGGAGACGTCGACAAGGCGGTCGACGCTGCAGAAGTTGCTTTGCCTGCTTGGTCGGAATTAGGAGCATTTGCACGATCGGCTTACTACTACAAATTGGCAGACTTGTTGGAGGCCGCAGGTCCCGAGTTGGCAGAGTTGGAGGCAAAGGAGACTGGAAAGGTTGCGTCGATGTATAGTAAGTTTTACCCCCCTTTGACTTGAGATAGTGATGTGGTGCTGACTATTAGCAGTGGAGCATATCATGGGTGCTTTGGCTCTGAGACAATTTGCTGGTCTTGCTTTGGACGTCCAGGGTGGTACTTCTCTGGCCACTCCTGGGCACGTCAATATGGTCATTCGCCAGCCGTATGGTGTATGTGGTGCGATTGTGCCATGGAATATACCTGTCCTCGCTGTGGTCATGAAGATGTGTCCGGCTCTGGTTACTGGAAATACACTTGTGGTCAAATCGTCTGAGAAGTCACCACTTACTGCTCTCGTGCTGGCTAGACTGGTCAAAGAGGCTGGCTTCCCACCTGGTGTTTTCAATGTTCTAAGCGGATTTGGAAATCCTTGTGGAGCAGCCATGGCCTCGCATATGAAGATCCGCAAGATCGGGTTTACTGGATCTGGTCCCACTGGTCGGTTGATCAAAGAGGCTGCTGCCAAGTCCAATCTCAAAAGAGTGTCTCTGGAGCTGGGTGGCAAGTCACCTCTTGTCATCTTTGACGACGCTGATCTGGACAAGGCGATCCCTGCTGCTGCACTGAGTATTCTGTACATGGCCGGACAGGTCTGCATTGCATCGTCAAGACTCTACGTCCATGCGTCGATTGCAGACGCTTTTCAAGAGAAGCTTGTCGAGACCATCAAAGCCATGTCTGCCAACTCACCTGAAGGCATCGATCCTCTCTCTCCCGAAGCCAAGCACGCGCCTCAGGTCGACAAGGCGCAATTCAACAACATTCTGAAGTACCTCGAGCTGGCCAAAGAGAGCGGCGGCAAGATCGTCTTGGGAGGTAAGAAGCAAACGGACAAGGGCTATTTCATCGAGCCAACGATCATCCGCGATCCGGACCACGACAGCCGCATCTCCAAGGAAGAAATCTTCGGTCCAGTACTCTGCTTCAATACCTTTGAAGACGAGGACGAAGTCATGCAGAAGGCCAATGATAGCGAATATGGCCTGTTCGCTAGCGTGTATACTCAAGACATTTCTAGAGCGTTGCGTGTCGCAAAGAAGTTTGAGAGTGGTATGGTGGGCGTCAATACGACTTCACCCATGTCGACTGCTCTTGACATGCCTTTTAGTGGTTGGAAGGCATCGGGTGATGGAGTTGATCTCAGCAAGGCGGCTCTTGACATTTGGACACAGACCAAGACCATCTACATCAAGATTTGAGGGCATCAGGCGAGTCGAGTCGATGTTGGACCACAGTGTACTCCTAGATTGATCTGTTGTTCAAAGGATGAAAAGCATTAGTCAGATCACATGAAAACATTTGGTCTAGGCTTTGGCCTATCGCGGAGCTTGGCGGATGATTGGAGTGGATCGTGGAGATGATTTCAGATAGCTCCTCCATATTATTACTTGCCCTTGTCCCACCTACACTGTTCCCTGTCGCACACGTCTGTCTCATACACGCATCAAGCGCAACTGTTCAAGATGCCTACCATGTCGTCGCCTTTCGCGACTTTCCTCATCATCGGACGTAAGAAGATTCGCGCTCTCCGCGTGGAGCTATACCAGCCAGACGATCGCGACTGACAGCACACCACAGCTACGTGTTTCTTCCTGGGAGTCCTTTTCGCATCCTTCCCTTACGACTACAATGTTCTGTGGACGACACCCCCGACTCTTGTCCCTGGAGTAGATCCTCGTCTGCCTTACTACCAGATGCTCGAGGACCACCTCAAGTTCATCCACGCATCCCCGCCTCTCATCTCGCGCATCCTCCACATTGTCATCGCTACCGGTCTCTTGGGCTTCATCACCAAGCTGTACAAGCCTTCTGAGGCCAACCTCCTCTTCGACGGCGCCAGTCTTGTACTGTACATGTGCGGTGTCACCGTTTACATTGCCAACATTGTCAAGGGCATGCGCGTCATCACCTCGGGCATCTACGGCAACCCTACTCTCGCAGAGGGCCAGGTTGATGATTCCGGCGACTATCTTGGAAGAGAGGATTCGCTCAAGGTTCTCGCTGCCAGCGATACCATCTTGGCTCTTTTGCTCGTCGGTGTCTTGATCTTGCAGGCTGGCCAGTGGTATGCCAACAAGAAGGAAGCCGATGAGATTATGGAGATGGACAAGAAGCACGACGAGAAGAAGGCCCATCAAAAGGAGAAGAAGAAGCAATAGATGCTGTGAAGGCATGAAGAAAAGCACAGTGACGGAAGAAGAAATGTATACTAGTTGCGCTGCATACTGTGGAAAGACACCACTTTGATGATTCCGGTCCATCTTTGGATGCGAGCTAGTGATGTATGTGCTTCGCATCACCCTGTAAATAGTAGAGCCTTTCAAATTGAGATGTGAATCTGAGCGCTTTGCTTCAATACACCATCGTGTCCAGTGTCCCTTCCGATCGGAAGAAATGCATATCTTCGGATCGGAGATTGCAAAGGTCAGATATTGGCTCTCACCGCTAGCTCCTCTTGTAGCCTGATAGTTCACGACTCGTCGTACGTCGTCATATAGTTCATTGCTCGGGCATGCCTCCAGGAATGAGCTGGAAGGATAGATTAGGACCATCCGAGATGGAGTGACGATGGGAAAATGGAATTACCATGCAAATGTTGTTTCCGTTCAGCAGAATCTTGGACATCTTGGTCGAAGTGCCGGTGTAGTCGCTTGAACATGGTCAGTTTATGATGATGTGCGAGCGTCGGATGCTTGTGATGGCCTACTATTCAGTGACGTCCTCAAGAACCATGTCTATCATGATGGTCAATAACTCTCCAGAACAAAGAGAATATAGAATCAACATACTGACGAAGTCATCGAAGCCGAGCAAGGTTCCACTAAATTCTGCGCAGGCATTATCAATAAGTGATGTTGAGATATTCAGGCGCAAGACCGGACGCACCCTTGTCGCCCTTCATGATGACCCAGATTCTGGAGCCGACACACTTGTCGATGAGCTCTAGCGGCAGTAATTGAGAAGCCATGTTTTGTGATGTAGATGTGCTGTACGTAGAAGTATCTCGCGGATCGACTCTTGTCGCTGGGCTTCACATGTGTCGGCCGGAGTGACGCTTTCGACAAAGCTCGGACGGTTTCGCGGAGGGACATTTTGAGCTTCGGTCATTGGAAAGTCACGGCGGCGAACACAAAAGTCGACAGGACAACTACGAGTGTGTGATATTTCAGCAGTTGGCTGTTTGGACATGGAGGTGAAATGCAATCCGCAGGACGGGCCGTAACTTCTTCTCGCCAGCCCTCGCTCTATACATCGTCACGTCATGCTCTCTCGAGGCCTGCCCGCTACGCCGCCGAAGGTGCCGTCAGAAACGCGAATGCGAACACAAAGGCGAACCTGCCCTCGCCGACTTGCGATCACACCTGGAATGCCGCCTCGTCGATAGTCTTTGCCGCGCCGAGTGTGCACTGCGACTTCACCTGGCGCAATGCCTCGACCATCATCTTCTCCCAGCCCGCCGCTCAGAAGCGCTGTTCCTCGTCCAAGTCCAGACCTCCCGCCCCTCCAATTCGTCCGAAACCGATCGATCCAAAGTCAAAGCCCTCGAAGCCTATGGTCTACAAGGGCAGGGAGCCTCCCAATAAGTTCAACTATGCTCAGGCTCTGAGTTTCAATCCATACCAGCGTGGAAGACCGGCCAGTCCACCTGGTACCCTGTCTCCCCCTGGCACTCCCAATGCCATCTTCGATCCTCAAATACGCAGACCACTTATTGTGGCAAGACCACCACCACCGGTGCCGCTTATACAGGAAGATCCCAAATCTGCGATACCCGCGACTCCTGCTCCTCGTGCTCCGACAAGTCCTGCAAATCTCGCAACTCCTGCGCCTGTTGAAATACCTGTGCCTACCGAGACTCCTGCGCCTGCTGAGACAGCCGCCCCTCCCGCTTCTTCGGTTCCTCCGACTCCTACGCCGCCGATTTCGCCGCCCCAGAGCCCTGTCTATGAAACACCTGGCCAAGAGCTTGCCTATGCAGTAGATGATGTGACTGTCCCCGAAGGTATCACGGCAGCTGAGACATCTACGGCACCGTCATCCAACAGGTCACAAAATCAGCCATTACATACTACCGAAACCCGTGCCTTAGCTATGGATGAAATTTTGCGTCTAAAGCTAAAGAACACTCAACTGGAGTCGGCTCTGGCAGAGCAGAAAGAAGGATTCCGAAATTTGCAGAAAACTCACGATCACTTGGTAAAGTCGTCCGCTCAGACCATCCAGAATATCAAAACCGGATCGCGGGAGGCCCTGGAGGCGAGAGCAGAGAAGCACAACCGGATTATAGCTTCGCTCCACTCCACTCGTGACAAGCAGGCAGCCTTGCTTAGCGAGCGCCTCGTCGAGATTCATGATCTACGAAAGCAGCTGGAGGTAGAGAGAGACACCATAGGTAGGCAGGTCAAACGCCGCGCCGCCGAGCGTCAACATGAAGCTACCATGGTATCTCGCGAGCGAGAGGAAAAAGAAAAATCTGTCCGGAAACTGATTCGCAGGAATTATGAGTCTTTCAGAGAATTTTCCTATAAACCCGTTCAGTACACCAAGGCGCTGCTGACAGAGCCGGATCTTCTTGCGTCTAGAGCCAATTGGTACAACCGCGAAATCGCGTACTGGGGTAGAGCTCTTCGAGACGCCCGATCTTTTGAGGTAACGTCCAAGGGTGGTGACGAGATGCAACTCTGGGAGGCTAGAAAGGAGGTACAGACAAAAACTCAAAATCTTCAGGCACAGGAAGCTCTGCGTCAAAAAGTCATTCGTCGCCTTGAACAAAGATTGCAACATCGCGATAGCATCTTCAGTCAAGTCAAAGCATACCTGCAGAGCTCCAGCCAGAAAGCCGACACAGCACGTTTACAATATGTCGCTGAACTTAAAGAACTGCGAGGAAGATACGAATCCATTCTCAGCCTTCAACATGATCACCGACGAATTCTCAGAGACACCCGCTTTGGTGTGGACCCTCACAAAGAATCTCCAGAGAGAACAGCCTATCAAAGAGCCTCTACAGCTGACGTTCTTACGCTGGATCGTCCAATTGCTAGCATGGTAAAGGAAGTCAACTCTCGTCTGGACTTTTGGAAAGGGAAAATAAAGGTGCTCCAGGCGGAGCCGAACAGAACAAGAACAACAGAGCTGAAAATCAACTTCTACCGAAACCAGGTCAGGGCTCTCGGTATCTGTGCCACTCTTCTCCGAGTGGTCCGCATGTTCTCTACCTTACAGATGGAAGCGGGCGAAGCAACCTGGATTTCAGAGCAGCCGACATACCAGCAATCGTACTGGCAAGACTCGATCCGTGTCTCGAGACGACAAACCTCACTCATGACTAACATCAAGAGTGTTGTGAAACAACTGCGAGGTGATGGTATGAAGCGCCACAAAATCATGTCAACGGAACATGTGTTAAGCACTGTTCACCACACCAAGACCCATGAACGCGCTGCCTTTGCACATGCATTCGTTAAGAAAGAGAGAAACGCCTTCACGAAGAACGAGGAAGCAGAGATCGGCGAAGTGCTCGATATGTACTGCATTGATAACGCGCAGGAGACAAAGCGCAGGACGCGACAATTGGAGCCATTTATGAGGATTTGTAACGAGGTTGTGGCTGATCAGATGAGTGAAACTCTGGGTAAACGTCTTTTGGTACCTGCCAGAACCCGACGTAGAGATACCTTGAGAAAAGCTGCTCTTGCGAAGACAAAACACGTCGAGGAAGAGTTTACAGAGGAAGAAGACTCGCCTGTTGAACCCGCAGCAGCAGTCAGCACGACAACCGACACTTCAGGATCGGCGGCAAGCGCAGAAATGACGTCAAAAGACACGAGTCCAGAAAGCACAGCAGCTCCCGAGAAAGTCGAGGCAACTCAACCAAAGCCCACCACAAACACTGAAAAGCAGGAGACAAGTGTTCAACAAACGGAAACGGAAATTTCACCTCAACCGGAGACAGAAACTCCTCCCCTCGAAACAGAAGCCAAGTCAGGTGGTCCTACCTTTAAAATTAGGGAAGTACCTTCTCCGATCCCGAGACTTGCTCCGAAGGCCACCACAATCTACTCCAGAGCTCGTAGCAGACTCGGCTTCAAGCCTCCAAGACCTATGTTTAAGGAAACAAGGCGTCGGAGTCAGGAGGCAGGTATGAGCTCCACAGACTTGCTTGACAGAGAAGAATTGAGTCAGGCTACCACGTTATCGCCACTACTCTACCAGATACCTGCCCAGGACTTACGAAATGCTCTAATGGCCTCTAAGACGAGCCAGGCAGCTTTTTGGAGATACGCTCTGTACAAGTCACCAAGCGGAGAGAAACCGCTTCTACACTATTGCACCAAATTCGAGCAGGCGGAACAAGTTGCGAAGCACTTTTCCCAGGAGAAAATCATAGGTTTTGACATCGAATGGGAAATGGGCAGCAGTGTTGCAAAAGGGGGCATTAAAGACAACGTGTCCTTGATTCAGATTGCTTGTGAGAATCGAATTGCTCTCTTCCAGATTGCACTCTTTGCTGGGGAGACCAAGGAAGACCTCATGCCTCCATCACTCAAAACAATCCTCGAATCGCCAGACATCCTCAAGGCTGGTGTCAACATTGCAGGCGACTTCACTCGCCTGCGCAAGTGCTTGGGTATCGAGGGACAAGGCATCTTCGAGCTTAGTCATCTCTACAAGCTCGTCAAGTTTTCGGAGAAGGAGCCAGCCAAAGTCAACAAGTCGCCGCTAAAGCTGGCTGAGCAGGTACAGGAAGTTCTGTTCCTTCCCCTTCACAAGGGCAACGTTCGAACAAGTGCATGGTCGAGGAGACTGTCGATGGAGCAAGTTGAGTATGCCGCAACAGATGCTTATGCGGGATTCAGGCTCTTTCGGGAGCTCGACAGAGCGAGGTCTATCATGGTTCCTACACCCCCGAGACCGGCTCTCTGGGAGGCGGACCAACCTATAATTCTCGGTAATGGCGAGCGGGCCGGTGAGAATCGTTTAAAGCGCAAGACTGGCATCAAAAAGGCCACAGAGGTCGAAAGCCAGACGCCAGTTCTCAGCCCCGAAGAAGAGCAAGCGCTCGACGATGAAGAGGAAGAAGCCCAAGCTGAAGCCGGCGCTGATGACACTGAGTACTTCAGTGCTGAAGAAGAGCCAGAGAACCTTGAACCCGGCGAAGTCGAAACCGTCAAATACGAAGCTGCCGATCAATGGCTTGGCCAATGGGAGAGCAATCTATCGCTCGAAAGGAAGGGCAAGAACACTCCGACCAACATACGTGCGTACGCTCTATGGCATGTCCAGGGTCTTCCACTTCAGCAAGTGGCCGAAGCAATGAGGCAACCACCTCTCGCATTGACGACTGTGTCCTCGTACGTTCTTGAGGTCGTAAAGTCGGAAAGTCTCCCTTACGATTCCCCGAGGTTGCAAGAAGCTCTTGACGTGATACCTCCAGTAGCGCACTGGAGATACAAGAGTCTGATACAAAAGACTCGGTCTGAAATTTAGTCTCAACGAGTTGGATGAGGCAGATTGATGAACCATTGAAATAAATGAATACCCATGTACATAATCACAACATATTTACTACACTCTTCAAACTAATTGTCCATCAAGGTCGGTAACTGGATACCTGAACAGTTGTGCATCAGCGTTGCATATGCATGTTGGACGCATAAGGAAGCAAAGGTGGTGCCATGACACAAGACAAAGCTAAGCTCCAACGCCGTGAGACGGACAAGAGGTGATCTTCATACCCGGGCGTATCAGAAGATGGCAATCACCCCATGCTGATTGGGGAGATTAGAAGCTTTGGGACCAAAAAGTACACAAAGAAGGAGGCATGTGACACAGCTCCCAGATAAGCACTCTATAAACATGGATAGAGCGACTGGATGCGGTCGGAGCGCTGGCCGCGTGAGATGTGGTGACCTTAGACGTGGCTCTTGGGAGACGGAGACAAATCGGACCGGAGCGTTTGGAGTTACGGGCATTGAGTTTGACAAGGGCTTGCATGATGCATCTCGACGAGACGGTTTGTGCTAAGGTATGGGATCGTCGTGGGAAAATGTAGCCGTGATTGGATGGGCAGGGGGCAGATTGTGGCTTGTTTTACCCCGCATTTCTAAGCGGGACAAGGAAGCGTGATGTGGAGTACTCTGGGGATCCTCGCAAGGGCCGCACCATGATTTGTGCAAGTTATATGTTTACCTCTTCCTTTCTCCCTGCCCCTCCTTGTTCTTTCCCTCTCCTCTTTCTCCCTGACTCGTCTCTTGCACTTCAATTCTCCAACACCAAAGCGCAGCAGACGATCTAACAAGCGGTCGAACCTTGAACAACGGCCCAAGCAGCCCCGAAGCCGGAGGGAGCTGACATCATCACGCCATTCTAGAGCACAAAGAAGTCACGCCCAAGCACGTGGTTACCTCGCTTTCAACCCTATCAACACTCTCTAAGATTACCTAACATTTCCCTTTCCTCGCCCCTCAAAACCCGACACTGTCACTTTACCCATCACAATGGCAGACCAGAACGATCAATCCACCAACAACAACACCTACAACCAACGTCGTCGCTCATCCTTCGTCGGTCAAGCATTCACCGACATGTTTAGCCGCAGCAGCCGCCCGTCCGAGTCGTCTGGCACCAGCCCTCCCGCCCAAGGACCCATCACAACAGCAGCTGCTGAAGCCAGTCGTCGTCGCCTCTCTGTCAGCACCCTCAATATGGGTGCTTCCCCCAACCAGGGCTCGCCCATGTCGGCTAGAATGCGAGGTGAGAGTGTTTCCAGCTCCAACGTCGGCTCTTTCGACGAGTCGGCAATCGACGACGAACCTTCTTCGGCCACAGCTGGCAACAGCGGTCCCTTTGCTCGCAGAGTCAGCTTTGGTGCTCGTGCCCTCAAGGATATGAAGGGTGGTTCAGGTTCGGTGCCAGCAGGTAGGCCCACCGCCACCATTACTATACCAGAAGAAGACGTAGACGGGGAGAAGAAGACTTTGGCCCCGACCTCCTCCTCACTGGGTCGTCGAGGTTTGTGTCTTCTTCTGGTGCCGCCGGCGTGCTTTCACCTAACGTCTTTTGATCATCATGCTGACTGTTTTTGTTTTTGCAGAGGGCTTCAATTGGGCCGACAACATGCGTTCCCGTGCTGAGAGAGGCTCCATCTCCGGCCTCTCCGCTTCTCCTCCCACCGGTGGCTGGACTCACTCCCGTTCCAAGAGCATTGCCGTCATGGATACCCCCGTCAGGGACAACCCCAAGCCGGTCAAGGTCCCCGACCAGTTCCAGGAGAGGATCCTCAAGGGCGATTTTTATCTTGACTAATGAGCTGCAACATCGCTCATTTCACGAAGAAATGCACCATACATGATATCACCTTTCGAAACGACGTTTACGACACCGCTACGAACAAACCATTAAGCAACAAATGTCTGTATTTCTGACATTCGCTGCCGTCTATCATCTACCATCCCATCCCTGGTGGCTCATGACGGATCCAAATGCACATTCTCATGCCATCATCATTCGCCATCTGAAAAATGAGACGCTTGGTGTCAACTCATGATGCTGTGTATTCGTCTACCACGACCTGCCCGTCACGACCGCCCCTCTTCTGCTTCTTGTATCTCTTTGTCCGCTGCGGGATCTTTCGTTATTCCTTTCTTGCAAAAAATACTTCAGCAAAGAACAATAAAACAATCTTTGCAATGGCGTTGGATGCGAATGAAGGACTGAAATGGGGGCGTCTAGAGTATGCAAACCTACGGGCAGGATATGGAAACAAAGGGCCACTGCCAAAGGTGTCGTCCATCCGATTCATGGATGTAATGGGATTTGGCCAAGCACTGGTTTGACAGATGCAAATCATTCACTCTGAGCATAGCGACAGAACTAGAAACTACAGATTCTGACGAGATGGAGTTTACTGTTTATGCAGCAGAAATCAAACAAAACCAACAACCACACGATGCAATGCACCCTTCATTCTCTTTTGTATCGACGTGCTCCTTCCTTGTTCTTGTCAGATTTTTAATTTGTTGTCTGGACCTTTCGCTTTCCGATTCATTGAATCTCCCCGTGTGCTAATTCTGTCACTTCTAGCCATGTCCTACGGCCATGCCTGATGTCGTTTAGTCCGTAGAAATGCATAATGCTTTCAAAATTGCTCCAGTCGTTCCGCAGAGAGCCGCTTACCATCACGCTCTTAGTGGACGGCTACACTGATCTCAAAAAAAAAGACATTGTGCGTTTCTATAGCATGCATGCTTGTGACAAAGTCCTGCATACGAGGAGGAAGTTTGTGTCGACAATACAACAAAGGACGTTGTGCTGCAACATAATAGAGTTAGAACCTCACTCGCAAGGTCCGCGTACAGCAGTGCCATCGATTTCCTATGGCAGTGGCGGCAGCAGATACGAACAGTGCTAGTCATGTGCATGTCAAGTACATACCATAGTTTTCGACATATCATCGAGGAAAGAAAAGGTAAGGGGTGAAAAAGATGAATGCTATAAATCAAGGCCAGGGTGCTCTGTTTAGCCAAGCCTACTTGGTCGCGATTTCCTTCTGCGATCAGTCGTTCTTTCCAAGGACAAGCAAAAGACAGCTCGTATGACAAGGACGGAAAGTCTGACTTCCTCAATGATCACAGCACGATGAAGGTTAGCACTCTATTGGCAAGATTGAAGAGAAGGTGAAAAAGTGGATAACATGGAACAAAACAACGTGCAAATTTTTGATTTCCCGCTTCCCACAATGTGCTGTACACAAGAAAAGGAGGGCAGAAATGTAAAAGCGTTTCTCTCGTCAGGATCGTCAAGCGGTTTACTCGATGATCTCCTCGGTCTCCTCCAGAATCTCCTCGGTAATCTCCTCGACGAACTGGCCCTCGCCCTCGTCGGCGGCCTCGTCCTTGGCAGCGGCCTCTTCGGGGCTGACCTCGGGAAGACCCTCCTCCTCGCGCTCGTCGCGCAGCTCGGCGGCGGTGCGTTCGCGCCATGCGAGCCACTCGTCGAGAAGACGACGGCGTTGCTCGATAACAGCGCGGTTGGCGGTGTTCTTGCGGGCAACATCCTCCTCCTCGAATTGCTTGCTCCATTCGCGGAGGTTCTTGCGGACAGTCTTTTGTTCCTCCTTGGACAGGAGACGCTCGGGGCGTGGGCGCCAGGCGAATTGCTTGAACTGGTCGATGGGGTCCTCGCGGAGGAGTTGACCGCGGAAATCGTACAGGTGGTAACCGTTTTCCATCTATTGCTGTTAGCTTTCTGCTTGTATGTGGGGAGATCAACAAAACTTACGCGGTGCTTCCAGACACTCGCGCTGGTAGCGACGAAGCGGCCTGAGGGGTCCCAATCGATGTCAGTAACACCGTAGTGCTCGGCTGTGTTCATCAATGCAAGGTTGGCGGTCAAGTCCTTGTCCTTCTCATCCTTCTCGCCCTCGTAGTCGAAGTCGTAGAAGTCGAGGTCGAAGCTCTGTTGTGACAGGACAGTGGCGACGACGACGAAGCGACCGTTGGGAGACCAGTGGATGGCGTTGTTGTTCTTCTTGTCGACGGTTCGGATCAGCTTGAAGTTACCAATCTGATTGCCCTTTGCCTTTTCCGGGCAGAAGAAGGAGACGGAAGTCTTGGGAGGAACGGCAGCACCAACGGGGACCTCACCAGCGGTGATGAGGACGAAGCGGTCACCCTTGGGCTCCCAGGCGAAGTTGATGACGGTGTCCTTGATGGCATCGACAACCTCGACTGGCACGCCCTTCTCCTTGACGCGGAAGATCTCGAGGTTAGTGGCCATGGACTTCTTGCTCTTGCTGTGGCGGTCGACCTTGACACAGAGGAAAGAGCTGTCGCTCTGCCAGTGCAACTTGGCGTCGGAAACGTTGAACAGGTTACGGGTACGGACGACCTCCTTGGAAGGAACGCTCATAAGACCGACCTTGGCGGGGTTGCTGCCAACTTCGGGGGTCCAGTAGCAGAACAACTGCTCGTAGGTCTTGATACCCTCACGGTTGGGGGTGGCAGGGCACCACTCGAAGTCCTGGATCTTCTCGATCTTGATTGACACCTTGTCGAGGAGGTTCATGCGGGGGAGCTCGTAGACGGAAATGCCTTGTTCGGGGTTCATGCGGGCGACGTACTTGGAGTCAGCGGACCACTTGAAGGCGGGCCATTGCAGCTTCTTCTTCATGGGGTTGCCAGCCTCGTCGACATTGGGACCGGCCTGGTCCAGAGTGACGAAGGAACGCAGAGGAAGGCCGGTTTCGAGGTCCCAGATGATGTAGTTCTTGCCGTCCTCGTCGAGCGAGAGAACGGGGTGGCCCTCTTCGATCTGCATGGGGCGGTGAGACCAGGTGGTGAGGTATCTCTCGTCGGGCGAGAAGTCGACGAGGTTGACTCCGGGGTGTGCGAAACGCTTCTGTCTGCTCCAGGACTTGCCTCCCCAGAGTTGGACACCCTGAGCGTGCATGGATGTGAGGTAGGTTCCCTTGGGCGACCACTGCACGAACGACTCGGTCCAGTGGGCACGGTCGACAATCGAGTCGGGCTGCTCGTCTCTCTCGTTCCAGAAGACACCGACGCTGTCGCCGCGGTACATGACAAACTGGTCACGGCCGTCGTTGTCACCCAACCACCAGCGCAAATGCTCCTTCTCTTGGAAGGGCTCGAGTTCCGGGGCTCTGTAATCCTCCTCGATGCGGCCTTCGCGACCGAAGCGCTCAATATCGGTGAGCTTGTTGACGGCCATGGTGTGCTTCTTGTCCAGAGGGGTGCCGTTCAGGGCCTTGACGGCGGCCTGGGCCTGTGCGGGCGACTCGTACTCGACAAAGGCGTAGCCCTCGGTCATATTGGTCTCGTCGCTGACGGGCATGAGGACCAAGTCTTCACTGGTCTTACCAGCGCTGACGAGCTTGCGCAGGATGAACTTAATAAGCTTTCCCTTGCTCTCCTCGGGCACCTTGGGAAGACCGTCAACGACTACGAATGAGTCGAGACCCTCCTCCATGCGCACATCGAACTGCTCGCGCAGATCTGTAGGTTAACAGTCAGCATTACTGTCTGTGAATTTCTATCCTTGTTCTTTCCCGGCGCGCGCGCAGTCCATCTCTTTCTCTTTTCTTCAGGGATGGCGTACCAGAGTAGTCGATTTCAACATCGTCGAAGTTCTCGTCATTGTCGAGATTATCAAAGCTTGGAGCCATGTTGGCGGTTGTATGTGAGGTGGTGAATGCGGCTGCCGCTATTCGATTTCGTGTGCAAAAAGTGCAGGCGCGGGCGGAATTTCGGGATCACGTGACTGGCCTGGGATTGACGACTTCTTGCAGTCACCAAAGTTCGCTCTTTCCCAGCCTCTGACTCCGATATTCGAACAAACAATATGTCAAAGGGCTGTATATCCAACTTTGTACTTGTCTGGCATTCGATCATGTCCTCTATCTAGCCAAGGCATTGTGTGCTGCATACAATCGTTGTTGACGCCAAGCCTACCTAGCGGTTTAGTGGTTGCTTCTCCATACCGAAAGTGGCTTCTATGGTCCATCGCGTCCATGCGCGTCGTCTACAAAGAAATCCATCTTCACTCGCAAACATCTCGCAATTGACTCTTCCGTCGTCCGATCATCAGTACATAAACCCGGGCTAGGCGATCGTCCTTGTTGAATTTTGGACCAACTCATTTCCACGACCTCTTTTGACTGTCTTCCATCAACACGGCCGACGTCATCTGTCGCAACCATGTCCTACGACGAGAAACGCTACTCTGCCCTCATATACGACATCTTACGCCAAAGCGATCTCGACACCGTCTCGGCAAAGAAGATTCGTAATGCTCTGTCAGAAAGACTCGGTTACGATGTCAGCGAACACAAGGTCAGTCAACTCTCCCTCAAGCAGCCTAGGCCATGTTTACCAAGTCACTAACACTTTGTTACACAGAAAGAAATCAGTCGTCTGATTGAATCATGTTTCGATAGAGTCACATCAGAGAACGCGAATGGTACCAATGGCGCTTCTCCTTCCCCTTCACCATCCCCCCAAAAGCGCAAAGAACCCTCTGATGAATCAGACATGTCCGATGTAGTAGACGACAGGCCGGCAAAAAAGAAGGCACGCAAGCAGGATGCCGAGGAAGACGATGCAGCCTACGCAGCACGTTTGCAACGTGAAGAAAACACCAGAGCCAGACCGACCAGAGCAGGCGCAACCAGAAAAGCAGCACCCGTAAAGCGAAAGAAGAAGTCGGCAGCCAAGGTCAAAGACGGTAGTGACGTCGATACCAATGGCGAGCCCGTAAAACGCACAGGCGGCTTCCACGTGAGTCTCGCTCCTTCCCCTGGATACTGCTTTCTCTTCGCAAACTAACACGATCCAAACAGAAACCCATGAACCTCTCAGAACCCCTCGCAGCCCTCCTCAACGAAACCCAACTATCTCGCCCTCAAACAGTGAAGAAGATCTGGGAATACGTAAAGTCAAACGAACTTCAAGACCCAGCCGACAAACGTCAGATTGTTTGCGACGACGCCATGCGTGCTGTCTTCAAAGTCGATCGCGTCCACATGTTCACCATGAACAAGATTCTAAATCAGAACCTGTACGCTGCGGAGGATGTCGTTGGCCCTACCCCTGCTCCTGCTGCCGAAGCTGCCTCTGCACCTGCAACTGCCGCTCCGTCATCCTCGCCAGAGCCCAAGTTGGAATCGTCGCCGTAACAAAAGGTTATTCGAAGCGATGGTGAAACGACGGGATAATGAGATGATGAGCCGCACTTTTTCGCTTTCCATTGCATAAACACTTTTTTCAATCTTGCTACAGCGGACTTGGGCTTTTCACGGGTGGGAAAGGCGCAGCAAAGCAGTCTTTTTTGTTTCTTACCTTGTCAAAAGCGCGCATATCCATACACGATATAATCCACTCATGAAGAGACAGAGTTTTCACGAGCAAACGACAAAAACAGGGACACATTTAAGGAGCGCAACAATGATGCACTGAAGCCGGTTCTTGTATTGTGAGATGTCAAAAACATGGGAAGGCAAAGAAAGGAGCCGACGAATACTAGAGTGTGTACTGTATATGCATTGCATCGCTCTTGGTGAAGAACCAGAACGCCATTTCATGTACATGTATGTGTGTTTGGTGATGACGTGATGCACAACTCAACCCAATGAATAACGCAAGAACGCCAGGATGCATGTAGGAAGGGTAGGTCTGAGATGAAAGAGCAGGTATGGAAGACATATGTCGAGAAAGGGGCTGTACAAGATAGATCGAAGAGGAAGAGAGATTAGAATGAAAAAATGAACTGGTGAAAAGGTAAAAAATGGCAGGAGAAGCAAGCACTTTCATGATCAATCAAGAGCTTTGGTTCTCTGAACTCTTGCCCTTGGCTTTAGCTCCATCTCACGTGCTGGGTGTGCTCCTTCCTGAATCGGTTCCAGGCTTCTTTCTCTCAAGCAGAGGTCTCAGTTTCTGGAACTTGACAGGCTTGGGCATGTAAATATCTACACCCGAAGATGCGGCGTCCGCTTGCGCTTCGGCGCTGGCTAGACCGGTCAATGCGATGATGGTTGCCTTGTGGGAGAAGCTCTGCTTAGCCTCAAATTCGCGAATGCGGCGTGTGGCTTCGAATCCGTCCATGATGGGCATGCTGATGTCCATCAAGATGTAGTCGAAGGGCGGCTTATCGGGATCTCCACTGCTGTGTTCGATGTACTTGTCCAATGCCTCTTGGCCATTCATGGCTTCTTGGTAAGGGAATTTGTGCTTCTTCATGAACATTACCAGCAGTTGCAAATTGATGTGATTGTCGTCGACGAGCAGTAGATGCGGCGCTGCATCTGCAGGTGGATCCTCGTTGAGTGATCTGGCGCTATTCGCATTGCGACTCTCGTCCGGGAATGCGACCGCTGTACTTGGCGGGACTTCGGATGTTACGTCGCGGAGGTACTCACGAGTGCGAGCAGATTCCTTCTTCTCCTCCATAGAATTGAGACGTGGCAGGGTCATGCTTGGCAGCCCGAGGACGGATGCGGCGCCCATGTCTTCCAGTCTTGATCTATGAGGCAGTGATTGCGGCTGCCTGTCGGCCGTCATGGGTTTGTTGAACGTCTCTTCCATGCGCTTGACACAGTGGCTGAGTACCTTTGCCAGCTTGCGAGGCCCACATGGCTGTGGAATCACTTCAACTATGCGACCGAGGTCCGATAGTGTCTACACCCACAGTCAGTACGGGTTTGTTGGCCATTCGTGGTTGACATAACATACCTTGATGTGATTTGCAGTAATCGAAATGGCCTCCGAAGCATTGAGACAGACAATGATCAGGGGCACCTCCTTTCCTCTTGCTCCATTACTGCCAGTCTTGGGATTTACGCCGTGGTGCTCCAATAGATACTCAACTGAGGGGGGCTCCGTGTACATGAATATGTCTGCATCGGCGTCTTTGAGGCTGCTGGCTCTGGTGACCTCCATCTCAAACCAACCCCAGCAAACCTCTGACAAAGTTGTGTCAAGTCGACTGATATGATCGTTCTGATCCCTTTGCTTCTCACCATTTGGATCCAAAAGACAAAGCCTCAAACCACGGGTCTTGGCAGCAATCGAAGTGATTTCCTCATCTGGAACGTCAAGAGCTGGCTCTGCTGTAGGGAGACTTAGGCGAACGTCGATTTCGGTACCGACATTTTGCTTGCTTTTGATGTCGATAGAGCCACCCAGTGAATCGACAATTTGGCGGACGATGCTCAAACCCAGACCTGTTCCCGGCTGGAACGTATCTTCCTGACTGAACGGAACGAACAGGCGATGCTTCTGGAAGTCTTCCGACATGCCCTTGCCAGAATCGACGACTCGGAAGATCACATCCATCTTGTTGGGATGCGAACTCTCTTGGGCTCGGAGAGAAACCGCAACCCACCCCTTTGAAGTGTATTTGAGAGCGTTGCCTGATGTATGGTCAGCTTCATAGAACTTCTCCTTCCTCCACGCATGTTTGAACTGATGAGTTAGACTTACCGAGTAGGTTCATGATGATTCTTCGTAGAGCACCTGGCTGAGTGCATACTCTCCAACTAGCGCGAGGGCTAACGTCGAGTAGCACAGCAACTTCTCCAGCTTGAAGGTTGCCACCTTCGGCAGTGGGAAGGGTTCCTGAAGACGAATGTCGAGATAAAGTGATGACAGGTCCATCGTTTGACTTGAGGTCTCCAGTGTGCATCTTCTTGAAGGCATGCCCAGCGCAGACAGCCTCGACAACTTCCTCAATGACCAGGCCAAGATCGAATTCTGCAGAGATATTCAAACTTTCTGAAGGCGAATCTGTAGCGGAGGCGAGCCGACTCGACCTGGCATTCTTCTTCATGCGCTTACTTCCGATCTGATTAATCTTACTGTGATCTAGCACGTGGTCGAGAGTATCCAGAAGTGTCTTGCCACATGTAGCAATACTGGTAATCTAAAAAAAGAAAAAGAAAAAAATTAGCAAATTTCTTGGGTATGCAACGATACGTGACTATGAGCTTATCATTGACACCTGGATAAGCAGCCATCGCAATGCAGAATGTAATGCGAAGTCAAACGTGTCCACTGAGAGCCTTCTCTTTGTTGCGAGAAACTGAGCCTCAGGCGAGATAGGTTGAATGTCAAACATGACCCTGCAATGCAATGCTTTGCAGATGATGGTGTTCAAAGTCAAAGGCTGTTGGCTCATAGAACCTGTTACGTACCAGTCCAGACTGATATGCATCAGTAGCTGTATCCTGTAGGAACTCAACAGAGCCTAATATGCCGTGGAGAGGCGAGCGCAATTCATGGCTCATGGACGCGATAAAGGTTGTCTTTGCTCGATCGTCCTTGAGAGCGTTCATGCGTGTTACCTCACTCATGATGGTGTTACCAAAAGCCCGTAGATACGACAAGTCATCATCCAAGTTCATCATACGGCCAGTAGACGAGGTCCAGAGGAAGCAACCGGCGATAATTTTCTCCTCAACGTAGTCCCACAGCGGAAGGAATATGACGCTCTTCACGGCGGGTAGGTGCTTTAGAAGCTCTGAGTGGCTCATACGAACTCGCTTCTTACGACCGATGATCCGCGAATGAGCAGTCTCAGGACCAGATTTAGATTCTTCGTTGGCAGACAGTGGACTTTCACTGGAACTATCGTCAGAGGAAAGTCCTGAACCGGCCTCTGAGAAGTGCAAACTCTTGCCACTAGGATACAGCTTGAAATAATTCTCCAAGGTCGAAACACCCAGGGCGGTGTTATGGAAGAGGGAGGTATCGTTCTTGTTGGTCAAAGACAGTCCTAAGATCTTGGCGACACGCAGTTGGGATGTGGCATCCGAGTCAGTAGAATTCTCAATGTCATTGACATCGGCATCCGAGGCTGAAAGGTGCTTGGGCGACTCGTCATCAGTACTGGACGACTTGTTACGCGCAGCCATGGCGGACCTCAAATTCGGCTTGGCAGGACTGTTGCCAGTTGGACCAAAGAAAACGACACCTAGAAAGATGTGTTAGCATGTTTCTTGTGTGTGTATGATGCTACAATAACATGGAATAGGGGGGAGACAAATCGAACATCCCCGAGCACTGTCAAAAGGCAAGATATTGTGCATATTCAGAAGCGCGTCCGATGAGGGCAGGTACTTCTACGTGCTCTCTTCAAACAACCCAAGCAGCATCGAAATCATCTTGCACTTTGACAGCCATATCGGGAACCTCACAAGAGCGATGGATTTCGATAGGGTACCATCTCTCTATCCCTACATCCACTTAAATCACGAGACAGTGAGACAGTGAGACACCAAGATTATAGCTGTCGAGATGCAGAGTGGTATCCAGAGTCGAGCAGATACCAGCGGAGAGCCAAGAAAGTAGGCTATCTGTGGAGGCTTGCAACGAATTAAATAACACTCTGCAATCTAGTAGACAGAAGTTGTGTTTGGCTCGGGATATATATATACTCGCACACGTACCTTCAGCAAGAGTAGATTCACGCAAGATGCGAGAGGCACGGTCGAATAGACGCGACATACTGTCCGGCTTGGCTGCATTAGGCTTAGGGTAAGACTGCGCACGGGAATTCAAGCCAGGACGGGTAGCCGACTTTGTACTGTCGGTTCGCTTTGGTTGAGATTGTTTTGGAGAATCCTTCTTTGTGCGGGACGGCGGATCGATCACTGCATCAGGCGATACAAGGGAGGATGTAGAAGTGTCCTCCTTCTTGGTGGGGCGCATGGCAGGGGCACCTTCAATGAAGTCGGCCATTCCACGAACTATACGTTCTCCCTTGTACCGATCGACGCGATCTCTTGCCCACTCCAGATGGTCCATAACAGCAACGGCGATATCTTGCATGAATCGTAGCTCATCGTAGGTCAGAGGCTCACGAGGAGCGTCATGAGATACGGCATAAACGCCAATATTGTGACCAGATCGGGATCTGATAGGAACGCCAGCGTAGAAGCGAACACCCGGCTCTTGAACAACATAGGGCTTGTCTTTGTAGTCTTTGTCCAAGCGACAGTCCGGCATGACAGCGGCAGTAGCAGTGACGGGGTGGCCATTGTCGTCGTTGACTGTATACTGCCTGGTGAAGGCACATTGACACACAGCGTCGTCGCGTGCAACAACGGCGTTTCCCAGCCAAAGCTCATCGTGTTGGGCATGCCGTGTATCGTCGACTAGCGAGAGGGTGCGAGTGGCTTCGGCCAGGATGTACTGATGCGACGAGTCCAGCAGCGAGACCATGGCACGGCGGACATTGAGACGGAGGGCGGCGAGTTGAGCAAAGGCAGTGAGGGTCTTGTCGCGCGAAGAGAGGGCGCGGAAGCCCTTGTCTGAGAGGGTGTTTATGGCGAAATCGTCGACTTGAGCGAGGTCTTGAACGTGGTCGGCGACATTGACCGACGAGCCTTGGGCATCCAACCATGGCTGGTAGTAGCGGTGCATTTCCCTCTCCTGCAGGGTCAATGCCCTCTCCTCCCGGTGTTGCTGCTTCGCCTGCCGGCGAGACTTCGTCTTGTCTGCACTCGATTGAGACGCCATGGAGATCAGTAGGTGCCCGAGTTAGGTCGATCACCGAGGTCGTGACTCGAGAGTCGAGAAAAGAACCCTGGGGAAACAAGAAACAAATGTAAATTCCATGTTTAGGATTCCGGCGCCTTGCTCCGTCCACCGCCGATCGCCCCCCTCTGCCACATGTCTGCCAAACTTTGACCCCACGTCCGTTGACATCCTCGGTCCCCCTTTACTCCCGTCTGCTTGCGCCTTCCTGTACAATCTTCGACCACTCAATCTCACGGAATGAACAGTTTCTTACTATCACTGAATGTGAGCAACCACGCGTTGGCACCTTGTTCATCCTCTTTTCCAATCTCCGGAGCCGCGAAGCAGGGCAGAGCCGTCGCTTAGGTACCTTAAGAAGCCTCATCGGATAGACTTCTTCCGTCCGTTTACCTGATCCGACCATCTTGGCACAAAATGACGAAAATGACGAGACTTGTGATCATGACGATGATAAATGACTATCTGCAGGTACGTTCAGGTATCAAATCCGATTGACCCGACATTTGAAGCTTTGTTTCACAAACCACACCATGTCCAACTTCCAGTCTTCATCCACCTTCACAAGCTCGAAATCAAACTTGCGGTACAACTGTGGGATCACCTTTGTCATCTCCAACATGCTAATGTTCTTGCCCAAACACGTACGGGCTCCGGCACCAAACTATCGAAAAATTAGATCTTGGCCAATTGATGAAGAAGCGTCAGACTTACAGCTAACATGTGTTGGTTCATGACGGAAGCTCTGTCCTTGTCTTCAAGCCATCTCTCCGGAATAAAGCTATGGGTATTTGCGCCGAATATGTCTTCGTCGAAGTGCGTTAACCATGGACTGGTGCCCACTTCAGTCTATGCCATGTCAGCTATACATTCTGATTTGGAAAGAGGAACACGTACACCTTCTGGAAAGTAACGTCCGCAAATGGTAGCACCGCCTGACGGCACAAGTCTACTAAGTATCTGGCCAGTGACAGGATGTATACGCAAAGCTTCTTTGATGACAGCCTGCAGGTATGGCATATCCTGAGCCTCTTTGAACGTGACGGGATTCGAGATGGTCTTCGACTCTTCATGTTCACGGATCTCTTGTCGCAACTTCCCGGCCTTTGCAGGATTTCTTGCCATATGATAAATCACTGTCGATAGGCTGATTGCTGTGGTGTCAGACCCAGCTGCGATATTTGCGCCCAGAGATGTCGCTACGTCCAAGTCGTTGATCTTTTCGCTCTTTCTGAGGCTGAGAAGTTTCGTCAGGAAGTCTTCGCGGTCGGTAGGAAAGCCTCCTTGCTTTCGTATCTCCACGCTGCCATCTATGAAATCTTGCACGGTGTCAAATGGGATTGGCTGCTTAGTGGTTCTTGCCATCCAAGCAAAGAATGGATGAAACTCTGGCAATAAACCGACGCGAGACCCGTAAGTCATTGAGGCATGAATTGCTTGAAGTATGCCATTAAAGTCGTATCCCTTTTCCATGAAGCCAAAGGAGCGGCCGACCTTGCATCATGTCAGCAACTTATCTAACAGATCTGCCTTCCGGCTTGGAGACTTACTGATATCTCCCCGATGACGTCAAAAGCATAGAATTGCATCCAGGCTGGAACCTCGAAAGCGGTACCTGCATCAGCAAAGTCACACATCTTCTCGCACAAAACAGTGTTGCATCGATCGACAAATTGCTCGTATGACACCAGGGTTGACATCGAGTAAAGCGACGCAATCTTACGTCGCTTGAATGCATGTCGCTCGTTATCGCGTTCGGAAAATGTGTCTGCATCAACAGGATTTGGGTTACCGAAAGCATGATAGAAGTCAGCTTTGATGAACTTCGAGCCGTGACGGTAGATCTGGTCTGCCTCTTTCGCGTCGCTGATGCTATAGCGGTTTGGTGCCAGTCGTACTATCGGGCCGTGTTGCTCATGCAATGCAATATGAGTCTTTTCGAAGCCACCTCTTCTGACAGCGTGGAGTTCCCAAAGACGGGTGAAGCGTGCAAAGAAAGGGCCGGGGACACTCTTCAATGGGCTGACTGAGTATCGCAGTAAAGATATCAAGACGTAGATGACGAACGAGTACAGAACCAAACTCAATTTGTTTGTCTCGGAAAACAAAGCGGTTAGAGCCATAGCTTCAGTTACTCAGGATGAGACTGGTAAATGTTGAAGATTTGTGGGCAGCTTGAACGGGACTGCCTCGAGTTATATAACCATGTCTAGCCCGACGGTGTGGTCATCAAGGTCAACGCTCGGGAACACTCGACTGATGATCGACACGGAAACTTCTCTCCATTTCTCATCTCGTGCTAGAAGTCTCGTCGTGTATGGACCTGCAAAGATGCACGTTCTTTTTGGATCAAGGCCTTCTCCAGCGAGAGCTTATCGACCGGTCTGTCGGTCTAGCTGGATGGGTTGGAGGACTTGTACACCTCTACAGCTCGAACTTCTACACATTTGAGGGCAAGAGTGCAAAGTGATAGAGTTCAATACACGGCGGTGTCAGAAGCGTCAACAGATCCGATGATCGAGGTGATGCAGGAGGTTGCGGAGGTGCCGTGCCGCTCCTCGGAGTCTCCACTGCCCCGCGTCCATGGGCTCGTTGTCAACGCATGGCTTTGTTGCAAACCCCCATCGCGCAACCCCAGCCGCTCCTTCCTCCACCAAAACCACAATCGTGTTCACCAAGACTCTGGTGAGCACTTGATGTCATCTCCATGCAGCAGCAGAATGAATTTACTTGCCAACACACAGGATGTGGTGCAAGCTTTGCGCGGCAAGATAACCTAAGCCGCCATCTGGAGAGCCATCTGGTCGATAGACCTTACAAATGTACCCTCTGCTTAGCGGCCTTCAGTAGGAAGTAAGTTGATAAGTCGTCGCATAGATGCTCTATGTTGACGTTCTGTCATAGGGATACTCTGATAAGGCACAGCTCCGTCCATGGAGAGAAGGCCTATGAACTCAAAGAGCACCTGGCAAAGCAATCAAGTCGAAGCTCACAAGCCTGCCAGGCATGTTCAAAAGCCAAACAACGATGTCAAGGCTCTTTCCCTTGCGAAAGGTGTCAGCAGAAGCAAATCCCTTGTTGCTTCAACCGTAACGGGAAAAGGAGTTTTGCAAATTACGCGTACGATCTTAACCACAGCGAACAATCTACATCGTCGGATTCTGGACCTCTGGAGACCAATGAGGCGAACATACTCCCAGAACCGGCTTTGTTTGGAGCTATCTCTGAGACTCTGCCTACTTTAGGAGCATTCAATAATATTGAGTTGCCTCCAGCTGATTCGCTTTTGTCCACGGCCTTTGGTGCAGCTCCTGAACAAGGAACAAATGGGTTCAATCATGTTGTGGACCCTAACTTTCACTACCAACGGGATCCGGCTTTAGACTTGACAGAGTCTCCGCTCTTCTGGACGAGTCACGGAGACGTCTTCGACAATAGTTCATGGAGTGGTACTGGACTAGCACCCACAACAAACGTACAGCGAACAGGTCTCAGTCTTGACTGTGGTAATGTGCAATCGACACAGATCTATGACGTGGTTCATTTCCCAACCCTATTGCCAGAAGACCATGACATTCTTCTAAGTGAGAATGTGCGCCACGTTCGGCGCATTAGTTACAGCGCTTATGAGGCAATCGAACGGTTCTCTCACAGTCAACAGGAGCAGCAGCAATCACTGTTTCCGCCCATTCAAGCTCTTCACACTTTTTGCGACCTCTACTTTGAACACATTGATCCTCTTTTTCCATTCGTCCATCCGAGCTTTATCGAGAAAGATGAGGCATACTGGATCTTGCTTCTTGCAGTGGCTAGCATAGGCGCAACTTGTTCAGCTATATCGGTTGCTGAAGAATATACTTCTAGCTTACAAGAATTGCTAGAGCGAGCCATCCAAGAAAATGTACCTCAACATCCCGAGGATACGACACTCGAGTTCTTGCAGGCTCTACTTCTACGAGAGATCAATCGAACATTCAGCAATAGTAAAATCGGACCAACGAAGCTCAGATACGAAAGAAACCTTATGTTCACTCTACAAGCAGCATTGTCATCCAAACGGAGACGTCTGGACAGGACTCGGAAAGCGCAACCGGGAAGCTGGTATACCTCATTGGATGCTCAAGCTCATGTTCGACTCGACTGTTGTATACACCGTAAGTCTGAATGCCATACCTTGGTGTTAGAGTCTGTCATGCGTATCGCTTTAGAGATGCACGAGCCTTTCCATATCAATGTCGTATCTGCAAGAGAGCTTATCGAGCAGCCTGTTTACTTGAGCGACTACATTGGTCCCTGGAACATCGTGTGAATTTTCAGCTACGATGTCTTGGGCACACAAGATTCAGCGTGAGAACGGAGTGACAGAATGGAACACACGTATAGGGTACAGAGATATCTTTGCAGCCAATCGCTAATATGTTGATATACTCAGGCTTGGAATGTTTACAGCTCTATCTCATCGGCCATGCATCAATCTCGCAGCACGGCGAGATCCCTCAGCGACCCTTGTCAGATCATCTCTGGAAGTGTCGAGATCCAGATGAATGGTCATCCATACGTCAGACGTACCAAGACACCTCTGTTGGTTGCACGTTTGCAACGACTACGCAGGTGATGCTGTCTATAGCCGATGAACGGTCGATCAGATCCAAAATGGCATCAGCCATGGTGTCAGCTTCACGGCTGAGTTTCAGCTTTGGTTCTCACATAGGGGATGCAGAGGATGTTGATGCTTTACCAAGCCCAGTCTCCCAGAGTGAGACAGGCACCGCATTCGGCCCTTCTCTCCTCACTTCTAAACTGGATAGTCTCCTCTCGCCCACTGGTCGTCTTCTTTTTGAGCCTACCGTGACTGAATCCAGCAAAGCAATCTTGCATGTGATGGCTATCTTGAGAAGCGTGCGCCTGCGAAGTCTGCACCACTATCATGGATGGCAAGCCGATGAGCACGAGATCAAAGAAGCCGAGGATAGTCTCAGGACCTGGATGCAACAGGATAAGGCGGTTCTGAGAACGTGTATCTGGCACGCTGCATCCACCTTTAGGATTCTCCGGAGCAAGGATCGCCTAGTCCTATACGAGCCTTTCCTTCTTCTGATATCTGTCTTGGTCATTCGAGCATATTGTATGCTTGCATCTGCCACAAGTCAACAAGACAGCCCCGACGAAGAGCGAACTCCAGAAAGAATCGATCAGCTCACCGAAAAGACCGCGATTCGAGATTGGATAGCTGGGGACAACTGTTCAATGCATCTTACTGGTGTGGGAATATTGTTAGGACCAAGAAGCAGCCTTCGATTGTTGACGGTGCTTCGCGACATGCTGCTGGCACATGAGAAGTATTCGCCAATCTGCAAGGCTCTTGCTTTCAGTGTCGAGCGGGCTATGGCGGGGAAGCAACCTGTTTTCCGCGAGGATGCAGAATAGGCAGTCGTAATCCACGTTTTGTATGAGTCGCACCTTCAACTTATAAACATAGGTAGGCGTGCTCAATGGGTGTTGATCTCCTTCCGAAGGAGAATGAATTTGACATGCACATTGGTTTCGGATTGCATGATAGTAGTTTATTCTTGTCCCGCTTGACACGGAGTGTGGTCAAAGGATCAATCCATATTGAACAGAAAGAGATTGAGATACTATGGCAAAGCATCGAAGAAGTCTGGAGAATCCCAATACTCTTTTCCAAAGTTTCTGTACTTACACCTGCCCGAAATATCTCATATGACAGCTCCGACATGATAAGAAGCAACGAGGGGTTGTGCGAGACTCATCAAGACAAGCCAGAATATGGCTGTCATGGGTAAAGCTTCCAGCAGGATGAAGGGGAACATCAACTTAAACGCACACATGGCTTTTGAAAAAGCGCACCCAAGCAAGAATCCATGGAATTAATACATGTAATCCAGAATCAGATAGAAAAAATCCAAAAAAGCGAGATCAAAACAATGGAACTCTACGGACTTTGGTCATGTCGAGGTTACTCAGCAATTTCGATGACGTGCTTTCCCGCGTTCGTAGCCACCACCCAACCACCGACATCAAGACTACCACCAAACATCAACCATGACACAAAAGCCCGTTCTGATTTCTGGCGCCGGCCTCGCCTCATTGTTGCTTGCTCGCTCTCTGTTGCGCTACAAAATCCCATTCCGTGTATTCGAACGCGATGCATCACTCTCTTCACGAGGCCAAGGATACCGGCTTCGGCTCTCCTCGGAAGGCCTGGACGCCATCGAATCGGCTTTGGAACCAGCAGCTTGGCAGAAATTCTACGATAGATGTGGAAAGACAGGTGGTGGTGGCATGAAGACTATTGATGCAACTACTGGTGAAGCCATCGAACAACCTCCAGCGGCACCTGCTGGAAACAGTAGCAGTGGTGGAAGCGGCGGCAGTGATAACAAGGAGAGCTTGAGTTCGCGAGAGGGAAAGGTTGTGGGTATTGCAAGGGGAGACATGCGAAGTCTGTTCATGGAGGGCTGTGAACAGTTCGTTCAATTCAACAAGCACGTCAAGGGCTATGAATTAACGACCGAGGGTGTTCGAGCTATCTTCAGCGACGGCACGAAATCAGAAGAGGGTTCAATGCTCATCGGAGGCGAGGGCATAAATTCCTATGTCGCCAAACAGCTGTCTAATGGCAAGCTGAAAGTTTACGACACTGGAGCTCGTGGTATCCATGGACAAGCACCCACAACTGCATTCAAAGGTCTCGGCGAAGGTGTTTTCCGCATTGTAGACAATAGCCGACCTAATGGCTCATTTGCCGTCATCACCAACGTCCGTGCTGGCGATACGGACGACCCTAATACTCAATTCGGATGGACGATGGTCGGAGAACCTGGTGTTATCAAGGCACCAAACGACGACTACACCATCGTCGGCGAAACCGCATCCAACATTGCCAGAGAGCTAACAAAGGACTGGCATCATTCGCTGAAGCCCCTATTCACCGAATCAATTACATCCGAGGGTGCTTTCTGGAAAATCACAATTTCGACCCCCTCAGGTGTACCAGTATGGCCAAATCAACCTCGTGTCACTGTTATAGGTGATGCAGCGCACTCAATGACTCCTGCTGGCGGTTTGGGCGCCAACACAGCCGTACGTGACTCGGCCCTGCTGGGTAGACTGCTGAAGGGTGGGTACTACGAAGGTGCAACAGCAGACTACGAGAAGGAGATGAGAGTATACGGCAGTGAGGCTGTAGAAAAGAGCTACGGCATGGCTTCAAAGATGTTCAAGATCCACATCGACGAAGACAACTCAACAACGATGGATGGCGAAGTCAGAGACAACAGAAGTTCATCATAAAGTAAAGGCTCAGGGAATATATCTTTTTCTCTCCTTTTTTTCTCCTCTTCCCAGTCTCTTCCGGTCATCTATCGACTCCCCGTATGCAGAAACTTGTCACGCGCATGCTGCAGAAATGCACAATGTTTTTGAGACCAGTGCAGTCCTCCACTGAGAGTGTGAATGTCAGCACTTCCTAGTGGAGAATGTGATGTTTGATTCTTGCCTAGCAAAAGCAATCTGATCTCAGCGGTCACCTTCGTCTTCTGAAGAACCATCCTCTCTTTCTTGGGATAGCAACAGGAGCACCATCTGCAACCTTGTCATCCATAATCTCGGTGTCTTCCACGACCTTGTTGACCTCGACCACTGGTAGAACATCGTCGACCACGACGGTCTCATCATCCTCGACGTCTGGCCATCCATCGTTGTCTGCAGCAATCTTCTCCTGTAGAGCCTTCTCGGCGACTCGAGCTCTGTCTGCGGTAAGGGCTTGATCGACCTGAGAGCGCAGTCTGTCTCCGAGAACCTATCCAGTTTTGTTAGAATGCATTCTTGGTCAATAGGATACATGTACTTACAGTGCAGTCGACAGTAAGATGTCCAAGAAGGCCGCAGATTGGTGCAGCGACCCGGGCAGTCACGAGCGAGGTGGTTGGGTGACTTGCACTTGTAGCAAAGACGATCCTGTTAGTATAGTTCAGAAGTGCGTGAAAGAGATGTGGTATAGATTGTCAAAGGAAATAACGTACGTTCTTGAGCATCTCGGCGCTTGCAGCGCTTGGTAGCGGGGATAGTCATGGAGGACTGACATTCAGGCACAGATCTTAACTCTCACTGGACGCATCTCTGTTTCCAAAAAGCATCTTGCCTTTTTACCGCTCTGTTAGAGGGGCTAACTGTTCATGGAGAGTGCTGACTAGACCAAAACTTAACCTTGTTTCAGGGGCTCTTCTCGGCTCTCTCTCTCTCTCTCTCTAGACACCTACTTGACCTTGAAAATCGTCTTGACGTTTCACCGCTGTATAAGAGGGGCTGAAGAAAAAATACAAAAACACTCTTTTGAACAGCACTTTTGGCGGCGATACAACCCGGCCTTGATGAAGTAGACGAACAGCATCATATGCATGCACTGGAAGCAAGAATGTTCTTTAATTTGGCAGTTCCAAGTCTAGGGCCCCTTGGTCATCTACGAAGTAAGATATGCGCACCAATATAGATCATTACACCTACACCACACATCCCCGAGATGACTCCAAAGCCTAGCAAGTATTTCGGAGAATCGTCGCTGGGGAACAAGAATGAGCCGTAAATCGAAGCAAGATTACCGAGAGCGTTGACAAGCGCTAGAGCAACGCCCTTAGTCTCTTGCTCCATATCCCCAAAGGCGCTGCTAGCATAAGATAGGCCAAGAGCGTTGGCCGCCCATAGACCACTAGCCATGAAGATGAGAAGGACGTAGCGAGCGGTGAAGTTGTACACCACGCAGACAATGATGCTACAGACAGTGGAGAGGGTTAGCCATCCAGCGATAGCCAAGCCACGATATTGGTGCAATCTGTCGAAGATGATGCCGGAAGCGACGACGGCGACGAAAGAGACGGCGTAGATGGGAATGACCATGTACTGAGCCATGGTACTTTTGTATCCGAGACCCTGAACAAGGGTAGGGTAGAAGTAGCTCAATGTGGACGATCCGACAATGACCATGTAGCCAAACACCATGATCCAGGTACGCCAGTCCGAGACAGCTTTGACGAGAGCTTTGACGCTAGAAATTCTTGGGGTATCTCCCTCAGTGGTTGAGACATTGTCCAATACTAATCTCTTGATCGCCAACAATTGTTCGCGTTCAGTGAATTTTCTTCTGCACGGTTGAGCGGGAAAGTCGAGTAGGAGGAAGTGCGAGCAAATGGCCCAACCGATTGTTGCGGCACCCTCGACAACGAACAGCCACCTGTTTAGATTAGTGATACTCTATTGGTGTTCTTCAATCAACGTAGCTTACCTCCATCCTTCTAGACCGTGTGTCCCATCAAGGTTGCTAGTGATACTGCCAGCGAGTAGACCACCGAATGCTCCAGATAAAACCGCACCCGAAATGTACACAGCGAAGCGTTTAGATTGTTCTTCCCTCTTGTACCACGACGAGATAATGAGCAAGATTCCAGGGGCAAAACCGGCTTCCAGAACACCGACAACAAATCTTAACGCTACGAGGTGCTTGTAGTCATGGATAACCGCCATACAGCAAGTAACGACACCCCAGAGCAGCATGATTGTAGGCAAGAAAGTTGAAGGTTTGGTCTTAGATAAGATGAGGTTGCTCGGTACCTCGAAGAAGACGTAGCTGATAAAGAACACAACGAGTGCCATCGAGTATTGGCTGCTGCTAAGGCCAAGATCCTCGTTCATACCCGCAATCTTCGCGTTTCCGATGTTTGTTCGGTCCATGTAACTAAGCAGGTACATCAAGAAGATTGTAGGGAGGAGCCAACAATCTATCTTCCTGACGAGCTTCTTTTCCTCATCTGAATCGAAGTCCAGGTTTTCGTGGACATCTTCGACATGATCGGGTTTCTCGAATTTTGTATCCTTGAAATCCATAGTATAGGGACGACAGTGACGCTTGAATCGCCTCAATAGTCTTCTTCAGAGATGCGTGTCGATGTCAGAAAGTTGATGATTGGAAGTCGACGACGAGGGGACAAGAAAACGGAATGGTTCTTCGAGTGGGAAATTTCTGGAATAGCAAGGACATATAAATGCATACACTGGGGGATGAAGAACCACGAGTACGTCCTGCAAAGCATAGTGTCAACTCCTCATGACTCGGAAGCAGCCATCAGTTTCACCCCATGGGGTGATCGGATGAGCCATAAGCGGGGTCTTCTTGGGGTGAATGCCTATTCAAAGCTCGAGACGAGATCATTGAGGCGTCTTGTGACGATGGGTCCGAAGGAGTCCTAAGGATAGCTGTGGGGACAAGAGTGCTTCGGAAGATGACTTAATCAGTACTGCAGCTCGCCAAGAATATATCGACTCCACTGTATCGAAACATGGAGCGAAGTTATTGCCTGGTGATGCTATTGTTCGGGCCGTCCTTCATCCTTGTAATTGCTTGTCGATCTTCTTAAGTGCTCGGTATGAAGTCCGTTTGATGCAGGTCCGCAGCGGTCGTTCCCATTTTGGCAGTCGCCGTTGATGCAGTTTCCGAGAGCTCGTTACGAACAGCGACGATCTGCGGGGTAGTCTCGAGACGAGCATGACACGCGAGATCGCTAATCTCGCGCGCTCTCTCCCGGATGCCGGCCGTGGGCACTGTATCTCTTTTCGGCGAGAACTACGAATGTGTTGTATCATTAGGGTGTGCCATCCTGTGATGGAGAATTGAGGACGCGAAGACTTCATTGCTCCTCACTTAACAAGACGTTATCTCGTTCAGAACGCCATGCCTTCAAGTAATTTGCAAAACAACAAGACCATCAGCATCCTCAGAGACGCTGAGCGTGGAGGATATGGAGTGCTTGCAGCGATCGTGTAATGATTCCTATTTGTCCGTTAGATGTACTTGACTGACTTGCTTTTGCGATAGCTATACTGTTGAACACATCGTCGCTAAGGTACGCGCTGCAGAGCGCAAACGATCACCTTTGATCATTCAGGTGTTCCCGTGGGCCATCACAGCCAGCGATGGACTACTCGTACGCGCTGCTGCAGATGCCGCCAGTCGAGCCAGTGTGCCTATAGCTATCCACCTCGATCACGCTCAGGACGAGGAGCTGATACGTCATGCCGCCGATACACTACCCTTCGATTCGATTATGGTCGACATGTCACACTACGAAAAGGCAGAGAACCTCTCCAAGACAGCCGCATTAGTTGAATACTGCCATGCTAGGGGTATCGCTACTGAAGCCGAACCGGGTCGAATCGAAGGTGGCGAAGATGGTGTTGCAGATACAGTAGATCTGGAAAGCATGTTGACAACTCCGGAAGAAGTAGAAGAGTTTGTTCAGACAGGCGTCGACTTTCTTGCTCCTGCATTTGGCAATGTGCACGGCGAATACGGCGCGAGAGGACCACAGCTGGACTTTGAACGCTTACAAAGTATTCGAGGGTTTGCCAATGCGAGAGATGTGAGGGTTGTGCTACACGGCACGAATGGATTCACGAAAGATCTGATGCGACAATGCATCGCCGCTGGTGTGTCCAAGATCAACGTCAACAAATTGACACTGGAGAGCTTCCAAAAACACCTGGAACTGAATGCATCGAAGCTGTCGCTTACAAAGTTGCTTGAGGAAGGTATGACTGAGGTACAGCAAGCCACCGAGGAACAAATGGATATCTGCATGTCGTCAGGGAAAGCATAGATGACAAGGGTTGATGGTCGCCTTTTTGGCAGCAAAAGTCTACAAGGATCGGTTAAACACCGGCATTGTAATCACCACAAAGTATCGTCGAAACGAATGTCATCTTCCTCAGCACATCAATCATCTCCGACATCGTCTGCATAGATTGGAAATTCATCGTGAATTATCACAGAGTGTGTTCCGCGGCTCTCGGCTTTGCAGGTCATCATGTGGCGGGAGGCAGTGACATTTGTCAAGGTTCGCTATCCCCGGAAGCGTTGACCGTTATGGCTTTGTGTGAGGCTCTATGAGGCCATCTGCCGCCATCAGAAGGCAATCCTACGACGAACGATCAGTTTATCAGCGTTTGGACAGTGGATTGTCGTCGTCGAAACACCGCGTATCCGATATCTGCGCGTCCCCGCTCGTGTGCGTGATAGCGAGTCGCAAACGCCACGGCTGCACAACAGAGGCTTGATCGTTCTTGCCTCGGAGAATTTTGGGGATCTTTCCATATGGCGCAGCATATTACCGGAAACAACACTGAGCTTTGAATATTTTAGCTCTCAAGCCAAACCTTTATACGCCCCACATGAGAGCTTAATCGCACATGCCCTAGTATACTTCACTCAAATATAGCAAAGGCACAGTACAATTGCTGCTCTGTTCTGATGCCTTGAAGCACCAGAGTGACTGCACAGGTCAGTATGCCCGTCGGTGTACTGTTGGTTTCTGAATCCTGAGCATGACAATTTCCATGGCTCGATAAGTACTCCCATCGATGGAATTGCTCCACGGAGGCGGCACGACAAGGAACTTCACCTGCAGTGTTTACCGTCTCTGAAGCCTACCTAGTGCAATTCGCTCGGCGGTGACAACAAGACCGCTAAGGACTTGTAAGACAATATGTGGCTATGCTGGATTAACCCGGCTCCGCTGGTCCCGGGAGCTATAAGTAACAGATGGTTGTCCATATGTCCTGAGAACACCAACTATCGTCCAACATGAAGCTCACTCTCGCCATCATAACTGCTCTGGCGTCCGCCTCGCAAGTCTTGGCTGTACCAGCAACCAAAAAGGCCACTGCAGAAAAGTGCTACCCTCTTGATACCACTTTCCAACTCAATGTTCCTCATGGCTCGACCGAACTACCCCTCATCAACTATGGCGGCTACATGTGGAAGATTCCTAAGGCTGCTGTGAGAGGAACACTGGTCTCATTCTTCGGCAACTTTCAGAACAACCAGACGACTTCTTCCCAAATCACTACCGTCTCCAATTCTACCACTGTCGAGGGTGGAGACTCAACGAGCAGCGCCACTGGATTTGCAAATGGAACAACAATCATCACGACCACATTCTCAAGCGGCAACGCATCCAGGTAAGAAGCTTATACCTCAATAAAAAGGGCATGACTGACCCATCACAGTGCCGCTGTCGGTGCACAAGATACTTCAAGCAGCACTTCGACTTCATCTTCTGGCAACGGAAACTCGACTGCTATCGCCAATGCAGTAGGCCAAGTCACCATCCTGACAAACGCCACAGTAGCAGACGCCTCAAACGCCCAATCAGTACAAAACGAAAGGGAAGCCGCAGCAGCAACCTCCTGTGCCGCTGACAACGACGGCGCATCTGCCTCCGCAGACGAAATCACCACCGTCACTTTCACAACCGCCAACGGCACCAAAATCGACAGTGTAGCTTACGCAGCATGTTCAGCAGGTGTAGTTGCACCTTCAACCGCAGGTAGTGGGAGCAGTTCTTCTGGCAGTCAGGCAAGCGTTAGTCAAGTATCTGCAAGCGTTACCTGCGATGGAACGACTACTACTGTTGTGGATGACGAGACTTCTTATGCTATTACGGTCAAGGGCAGTTTCTGCCAGCAGTCTGGATTCTCAGGAGCTATTGTTGGACAGAGAGTTGCTCATGCTGAGGCGGAATGTTAGAGGATATATAATGAGGTTCAGTAAAAGAACATGGATAGCAAAATTCACAACAACAATAAGGGCAGGTGCGATTGATTGTGATTGCTTCGAGCAAATGCTGTTTCCCTGCGACCGGATACGACACGCTCGTACATGTAAAAATGCACAATTGTTTTTGAAACCCAGCAAGCGTCCATTGAGATTATATGTTCCACGCGCTCTCACTGGAATCATGCATTTTTACAAAGCTTACACCACACACTCGACGGTTGGAAGAGATGACATGACAGTAGTGGCCTTCGATGGCAGATCATTATAATCATAAGAGAAATCTACATTGGTAGTAAATAGATGGCAAAACACACACCCATGGGGACAATTACAACAAGTACGAAAAGTAGATGTTCTGTCTGTCAGTCATGTCCTGTAGACCATTTTCGCCGTGAATCTCGGCACCAGCTTCGTGGAACTTGTCGCTCATAGACAGATCCTCGATGACTCTGGGGAGTCCAGCTGCTTCACGCTGATCGCCCTTCTTCTTCTGCATCCAGGTGATATTGATGATCTGGAGAACGACGACGGCCCAAAGGATGCACCAGATGATAAGAATACCTTTAAGGGCATTGACCTGAAAAGAAAATTGTCAGTTTTGGATTCATGGTTGTAAGGTCGGTGAGAGCATGACTTACGTATTGAGGTGCGAACTTGGAGTCGAAGATGTAAGGGGTGATGATGTTTCCGAGAGCATTTCCGGCGTTGAAGCTGGTGTAGTAGATAGCCTTCTTCGTCTGTCCAGCACAGTTTCCACCCATCCATGAGATGAGGAGAGGGTTAATGGCGTATACAAAGGCAATGAGGTAGTATCCAGCTAGGAGACCGCCCTTGTTGTTCTTGGTCTTAGGAAGGGCGACCATCAGGGAGACTCCCACAATGACGATGGTCACTAGACCCAGGAGGAACGGCGACTTGCGCTTGAACCGGTAGGCGAGATAGGATGCACCAAGGATGGAGACGAATTGGAGGGCACCAAATGGCATGTTGAGGAGGACAGCCTGGTCAGGGGTAAAGCCGGCCAGGTTTTGCAGGATGATCGAGCCGAAGACCGACGAGACGGAGGCACCTGCGTTGACAGCGATAACCATGATCATGTAAAACCAGTACTTCAGCTCAGTAAAGGCCTCTGTAACTTGCTTCCAGTTGAACTTGTGAGAGACGATTCCCTGCTGATTGGCCTTCAGACGATCGACGGCCTTGAGGCGATCTTCGGGAGAGAGGTATCGGGCTTCGCCCGGGCTGTCATGGGCCCACCAGTAGGTACCCAGACCGATGATTATCTTGAAACGGTCAGTAAAGCTCAGTTAAAAAGGAACGTAATCACTCGCGGTCAATAGGCCAAAGAAGATATAGACCACTTGATATCGGTAGAGCGTGGATGAGTGTATGCGACCGAAGCCATAAACGATCGGGGCGCTGATCAAAGTACCTGCAAAAAAAATTACGATTAGCATTTTTGTTCTTATGAATGCTTGGCACAGCACCATGAGCTCAACAATGAGACTTAAGCCTGCACATATTGCAATGCATAGTGCGAGCCTTTGGAATTGAAACATCACCAGGTGATTGTCGAGCTCAAGGTATCTGCACGCGAGTATACGTACTCAAACCATAACAGCTGTACCAGCAAGCAACGCGGAACGGTTGTTCAGAGCGTCTGTAGAAGGCAATGGTGATCATCGAGAACAGGGGGACGACGGCAGCTTCAAAGGCTCCGAGGAAGAAACGGGATGCAAGAAGACCAGCGTAGTTTCGCGAACCGCCAAGACCACCTGCGACAGAGATACCCCAGCAGGTAATGATGACGGGTAACACCTGACGGTATCGCAACTTGACGAGGACCCAAGCAGCTAGTGGCTGGACAGCAAGTTGTGCGTAGTAACCGATGTTGCCAATGTTCGAGTAGTCATTGCCGACAAGGTGTGCGTCTTTCTTCAGGCCATAAACGGCAGTCAAACCGATGATACCCTTATCTGCCGATTGAAGGAAGTAGACCATACAGAGTAGGGAGAGCATCCATATATCAGTCTTTCTAAGGATACGCTTGTTGTCTGCATCGTTACAGAGGTGAGCATCGCTCAGACCAGAGTCCTTGCCCTCTTCGAAAGCAACAGCGAGGCCCTTTGCATTGTTGTGGTCCTCAGATGTGTCGGATGCGTGTTCGAGGTGTTGGGCGTTGCCCTTCTCGACCGTCGGGTCCATGCTGGCGTGTGGAGTAGAGATAAAGATGTGGAGAGGCGGATCTGGGGTCACGACTGGGGTTGTGGGGAGGACTCTGGGGGAGGTTTATACCTATCCAACGTCTGCTCTTACGGAAATTCATCTTTCCGCAGCCTATTCCGGATAAAACAAGATGCAAAGGAATGCTCATGACACGTGCGGAGTACTTTCGTTATCGTGTCCGAATGGGTGCGGCGATCAAACGTTAATTGGTCCAATTGTTTCGAGGTATGCTGTGTCGTTGACATCCCGCATCGGTGGCGTTAACGTGGCTTCCCTGGGCACGAGCCAACCTTCGTCAAGATATGCCCAGGAAAGCACGGCGGTGCTTGTTGCAGGAGGTATCTGGCGATCCTTTTCCCACAGCTCGTAATGGCCTAAGAAGTACGCAAGCTCAACCTATACAGCTTCAACCTGTTGGAAGACACATAAAGACCTGATGAACTATACAAGGGTATCGAGAGCCTAGCCATGGAACCAGCAACTTCCTCCAATCGGACTCTACGGAACCACTAGGAGACGTCAGGTGTGATTGGAGGAACTTGCACCTCGAACCAAACGCTCCTGCTACAGTTATCGATTCCGGTCACACGAGGGGGAAGTCTTGCCGTGCGTGTGCATGAGCTCTGCCAAGGCTTACATATTGCAGGAACTTGGAAGCAGTCCATCACTCCTCCCGGTGTCCAGACTTTGTCGCTAACGCCACTGTAGAAATGCACGATGTTTTTTCGGAAGTAGAGGTAGGTCCAAAGAGAAGGTCTCCAAGCATCGCTCTCTGTGGACGACACGATGTTGGTCAATATCATCGTGCATTTTGATGAGTAGTGGATCTATCTGCATCGCTACGGCTTGGGAGTCGATGTGACAAAGTTTAGTACACAGGGGGAAGGGCTCATCAGCAATCACGGAACTGCCGACGGGGAGGGATCGTCGTGGAGCCGTAGCGGGAGACGTGGAGGACGTCGGCGATTATACAGAATTGGCATGGTAAGTCAGCGCAATTGGTCTATCGGTAATGGAAAATGCCACAATCGGCGAATTCAACTGCAGCCGACATTGGACAAGGTCTTCGCATACCGAGTCTCTGTGCATCGTTTCCAAGAAGTTGGTCGATCGATGAAGCATGTACTCGACGCGAGAGCTTTCTTCCGCGGCCTTGGGCGGTGAGATTCTGCCGTTTTTTGCCAACCATCTGACCCTGCTCTCGCGTCCTTTCTCTCACGCACTATCTTGGAAGCCAATATATATCGATTTAGATATCTTTTCAATACACGATGAACGCTGATGATACTCTAGGTACTATTAATGTTCTCATGTCGAGGAAAAACAATCATCATAGACGCTGTTGACATAATCGAGGCTTTTCGGTTTCAGGAAGCACAAGTAGGGGACGATCACCATAGAATCAGATGAAGTTTCACACGAGTCTTTTCAAACAACTTCAGACGTTCTGATACAGGTTATAGTTTGATTTATACACTGAGTACTGGTCGATGCCGACTACAGCTTGCTTGGCTTGTCTGCTGATGTAGACCTGGCTTGTAAGTTTCTCTGCGCCGACATGACCATGCAGACGTGGTGACTTAGCGCAACAACATCGCCAGTGTCGTCCATGATGATGACTTCCAGATCATATCTACCATTCTTGATCTGCTTGGCACGGACTCTCAAGAACAGGAATTCGACACCTTCCTCGGGTAGGACTTTCTTGACGTCCAGGTTCAACAGCAGAGTCGGATACCAGGCAGAAGAGAACCCCTTCTGCTGTGCAGCCAGCTCGTTGATCTCCTTAGCGTCACGCAGGGGCTCAACGGCATAAGGATCACTGCCTGTGCGATAGCTCTCGAGGATCTGAGGGAACATGTCGGAAACGTAGCCCAAACTGGTGTTTGTGAAACGCTCGCCGTTGCTGAAGCACATCCATTGATCTGCCAGACTGCGCATGCGCTGACCTTGCTTGGGGAAGTAAAAGTTGACGTGTTGACTAGCACGACGGAAGATGGCAAAGGGCATGGATTTTTGCTCTTTCCAGGTATCGTCGGTACCAGCCTTTAACGCAGCAACGTTGGCGGGAGGAGGTGTCGGCTCCAATTTCCAGCCTGTAGGGAACGATGTGCCCTCCTCTGTGACAAGGTTGCTGTTGGTAATGTATGCGGCGACTTCTTCACGGTCACCTCCTTCTTGGAAAAGCGTCACATGGATGACGGAGGTGCCCCTGCCTATCTTTACATCTCTGACGTTGAAGAGAGCAGGTCCAATACTGGTACGTCTAAGGAACTCCAGATGCATCGACATGGTGTGAGGCTGCTTCTGCTTGTGTAACGTGGTGGCAAAGTGCATCTGGGCCACACGCATGAAACAGGAAGTGATGTACCCGCCATGAGGAACTATAAAATGATGATATAAGAAAATTGGAAAGTATAGAGTTGGTTCAGCGAGGTTGAGCGCATACCTGAGCCAATGCAGTAGTCCTTTGGGAAGTTTGCGGTGTATGTGTGTGAGCCTGTCGACGTGACGGTAGTGGCGTCAGAGAATGGATACATGATGTTCAATGATCAATGCTGGTTGAAAATTACGTGAATGGAGGTAGGAATATCAATGTTGATGAGAAGGTGGTGTTACGGCCGTCGGCTGGTTGATACGGCGTTCCCCACCATGCTTCACCCGAAATGATACCTCGGCTTGTGGTCAAGAGAATTGTTGATCTACAGTCCAGTCTGGAAACTCGTTCCCTGTTATTGAATACCAGCGACAGTTCGTGGAGAGACGACACGATGATCAAGAATATGAGAGAAACCCAAGAAGAGGGATGGAGGCACGAGAGCAAGTCGTGATGCGCAGACGGATAATGTCAGACGCGGGTAGCGGAAGCGCGGCAAGGGTCCCGCTCAGCAATCTGAAACACAGGTCTGGCAACACAGCCAGCATGCAGTCGAGGCAGAGAGATTTCATCATGGAAGAGAGGGTGAATGACAGGCCGATTTTCGAGGGACGAGCACAAAGTAGAGAGATCCTGGAGTTGACCAGATGATTGGCGGTCAAAGCATGGCGGGATTGAGAGCACTGCCCTGATGAAGGGATGGTCATGGCTCGACTTGATCGCTTCTTTGCGTGACTGCGACTTTGGAAGCGATGTGGTCACGAACGAAGGATTCAGGCTGCAGCAGTCAGGGAAGATCTTGGATGAGCTAAAAGATAGATGGTGCCAGGTGGATGAAGTTATGAATAGATGGCATCAGAAGCATATTTATAGAGTTTCCAACGGGCAAAAAGGAGTTCGCGGATTTGTTGACGATGAGGCAGTCGTTCCCACTCTTGCGGGCTGCTGTGGAGTAAGCTGCAACTTAGACGGCGCATACGAAATAAACACAGGCACCAATCTCCCGTCCTCATATCCTTTTCGCATCATACAGAAGTGCCATCTGCACTGTTGTTTCAACTCGTCGCTCCTACCCGACCAGTCCTGCCTGCGCGCCGCATCGCTCCAATCCTCGGTCGTCGCCCACCTCTCAATCCTACCGCCGTCTCTCTTTCGCAACCATCATCTTAGCAGTATTCTCACAACAGGCACGCCAGCGCAATCCCATTTTTCGCTCTTCGCATTCGATCCCTACCGCTAGCTCAGACGTCAATATTTCAATCCTCGACATCTTCTTGAACGGCGCAGGGGGCGCGCCAGGCCTACGACTGGCATGGGCAACGTGGGAAGCCGACCAGACGATGGCGCTCCCGTCTATCTCAGGGACCAGACGAGATGTGCATACTCCCGATATCCCATGCCATATCACTCTCGCTAATCCTCTTTGCCGCCAACAGTCTCGATCGCAAACGTAAACATTACAAACTCGCGCGGCCGTACTCTTGTCTCGCTCAGTCCCAACTCTTTTCCTGCTACGCGCTACCAAGCAAAACGCGAGGCTGGTGACAACACTCCCGTCGACTATGTTCAGGTACTTGATCCTTATCTAGCTACTATAACATACGCTGACGCAGCAAAGGACCCCGAACCCCCTTCTATAATCTCTCCCGCTTTCCTCCTACGCTTGGCCAACGATGAAGAGCTCACTTTCACCTTTACTTGTGTTGTCCGCCAATCAAATTCTGGTCCCACAAACACGATTGGCGACCACCTCGTCGCTCCTACCGGCATCCCATCCTCGGACACAAATTTGGGCGGCTTGACCTTCGTCTTTGGTTCAAATCCAAGAGAAATCGACCAGCTTGTTACACGAGAATTCCATGCCGATCCCAACCTGCACAAGAACCCGAACGTTGAACTCGTGGGCAGTTATAACACAGGCGGTGTGCCTTCCGTACAGTTCCAATGGTCATGGAAGTGGAAGCCTCCAAAGCAATCTGAAGATCACGGTGGAGGCTGGCGCAATACCTGCAGTGTATGAAACCTGTCGAACTGCTCTGAGTTGCCAATTGCTGACAAGACTCGACAGTTTCTCGAGTACAACTCACGCGCCCATCGTCTTGAAACGCTAGCCAGCTTCTCTTTCTGGGTCACGAGTATGTCCTCTGCTTCCTCTGCTTCAAGCACTATTCAGACTAATGCGACACTCCAGATACGCAGCGCTGGTTGAATTCGCCCACCCTCTCCCCTCCTCGTCTTCGGGTACCGTCCGCACAATCCATCGAATCCAGAGTTAGTGCCATCAGTGATTCAGATGGCTACGACCCCAAAGACTTCCGAGATTTCCGCGATTTCCGTGAGCCTTCCTCGCCTATGATCGAAGCAATTCCGGAATGCGGTCTTGGACTCATCCCTACAATGACCAACGGAGGAGTCCCCACTACACCAAAGGTCGACATTAGCTGTGTCGGTCGCCCAGGCGAAGATGGCAGTACCAGCGAGGACGGCCCCGTTTTCAGAGCGACTATGCGAGCCTTGGAACAAAAGACCGGTACAATGAGATCTCGTATGAAGAGAGTCTTGCGAGCTGCCGAAGCCGCCCAAGCTGCACAGACTGCATGCAACGACGCCCACTCTGCTTTCATGGATGCCCTTAGGGAGGCTTCCAATTCTAACGCAAATGCCGTTCGTCCAGCCCTTGAGCATTATTTCGACTCAATCGCTAGAGAGATTCTGCTTTACGAACGCCAAAACAACGCAAACTTGCAAAAACTCATCATTGAACCCATCAACAAGCTCTACAGTCTCGATATCAAGCAAGCCGAGTCCAAGAGGCGCGACTTTGACGAGGAAAGTAAAGACTACTATGCCTATGTCAGCAAATACCTTGGCCAGCGCTCAGAGTCACTGAAGGAAAAGAAGCGCGTTGAGAGCGACGCTAAATATCAAGCCAAGAGACGCACCTTCGAGCTCAAGCGGTTCGACTACTCTTCTTTTATGCACGACTTGAATGGCGGCAGAAAGGAGCAAGAAGTGCTCTCTCAGCTCACAAAATACGCATCTGCACAGGCAAGAGGCTATCTCACGACAGCAAAGAAGGTTGAAGAAATGTTGCCACAGCTGGAAGCCTTGACTCGTGAAGTTTCGCATGCCGATCTGGAGTTCCAAATGCAACGCACAGAGCGCGAAGAAAAGAGACGAGCGTTGGAGACGAACAACGCAAAATCGCCTGAACTGGAGAATCCGCCATCAGTGTTCAATGGCTCGATTACAACTCAAATTGACCGCTCGAGCAGCATCATCTCAGCGCCTCGCAACTCCATCATGTCGACCTCCCCGTCTGCATCTAATGGCTTCCCGTCTAGCATCACTTCTTCGATCGGCTCAAGCTCTAATGGCCCACTACCGGTGCGGAATACCAGTAACAAGTTCAAAGGTATTCGTGACCTTGAAGAAAAGGACCTTTCTGCCGCCACCACTGCAGGCGCCGGCCAAATCAAGAAAGAAGGTCTCTTATGGTCTCTGAGTCGACCTGGTAGTCATGTTGATCCGATCATGAACAAGGCCGGATGGCACAAGTAAGTCTTTTCATTTTTTCTCCGATGAAACTACAAACATGTACTAACAAAACAGATTCTGGATTGTGCTTGACCAGGGAAAGCTATCGGAATACGCAAACTGGAAAGATAGGCTGGATCTTCACATGGACCCAATTGACTTGCGAGTCGCATCTGTGAGAGAAGCACGAAATGCCGACAGACGATTCTGCTTTGAGGTCATCACACCGCAATACACTCGTGTCTACCAAGCCCCTTCAGAAGAAGACATGAAGGCATGGATCGCTTCGATCAATAACGCTCTTCAAAGCGCTTTCGAGGCCAGACCGTCAACCAGCGCCCCAAGTGCCGAAAAGATTGGCTCTACCCGGAACACCATTGCTGCAGTATTGACTGGTAAAACCCCGTTCTCGTCTCAAAGAGCATCGACCAACGCCACCTCATCATATATCAGTTCGTCGAATAAGGTCGTTTCGCGCCATGCGACAACAGGCGATAAGCCTACCTATTTGAAGCCTGACAACGAGACACCGTCAGCACTCCTAAATCAAATTCGGGAAGCGGATGCCGGCAACAAGTACTGCGCCGATTGCAACTCTGACCAGAAGGTCGAATGGGTGTCCATCAATCTCGGCATCATATTGTGTATTGAGTGTAGTGGCATCCATCGATCGTTGGGAACTCACATCTCCAAAGTGCGCTCTTTGACTCTCGACACTTCAGCTTTCACACCAGACATCATTGAGCTGCTCTTGTTGGTTGGAAACCGTGTTAGCAACATGGTTTGGGAGGCCAAGCTCGATGCTTTCCTAAAGCCAGGACCCAATGTGACCAGGGAGCAACGTTTGCATTTTATCACAGGCAAGTACAGTGATCGATTGTATGTACAAGGCTCAACCGATGCCATGGCGCATTTCAAGAGCCCAGACGACACTTTGCTCGTCAGCATCAAACAAAACAACATCCAACAAGTGCTGTATGCTCTGGCACTGCGTGCGAACCCGAATGCTGCAGACCGCTCTCGCGGCACACACGCTGTGTTCCTTGCCCTCGCAGCCGCAGACCCCGCATCTCCCTCTAGCTCGTTCGCGCAACAACGCGGTGGCTCGTCGACTCTATCTTCACCAAGTTTGAGCCCAACCGGGCTGCCAACACGCCCCACAACCCCTACTCCCTCAAGGAAGCCCTTCCCTATCGCCGAACTTTTGCTTCAAAATGGAGCCGAGATCCCAACACAACCCGCACCGATACCTCTGTCGCGAGCTGCACAACAATACATCGAGTTCAAGATCGACCAGAAGACTGGGCGGCACTTAGGACTAGGTGTTAAGGACTCCGCTGGTGATGTGTTGTCGGCATTGCCGAGTGAAAAGCACAGTCCCAACGATCGCGACAGTCGATTAGTCAAGAGACAGAGTACGGGATCTCGGAGTGCGGTGTCGAGTAGAGACGGAAGTCTGGGAAGAAGGTGACCATGAAAACATCTCCTTTGCTCTTTCTTTCCTTCAGTCTCTTCACTTCTTCATCCGCCCTTTTTCCTTTTTCTTTCTGTGTGTTACATAGGACCACTTTATGTTTTGATGAGTAGGAAAAATCGCTGGCAGGATTTGGGATTGTGTTTTGTTTTCTTTTCTATTTCCTTTCGAAGACCCTCTCTACAAGTGGAGTCTGCTACTTATCATCTTCTTCACTATTATGGAAGTCGTAAGAGACGCGAAACTTTTGCACTTTCCACCTTCACAAAATCGATATTGCCAATGGCTTTCTACCCTTTCTTTTCGTCTAATACTTATCTTTTCTTTCTTTCTTTTGCAGGAAACGCAATCAATCCGTGCCGCTGTTGCTTTTCTCGAAGCCAAACACCCGTCTGGACGAGGATCAGGATCCTGTCACGACAGCTGCATCTAACACCACTAATATCAGGGTCCGCGTCGATGTGTCTCAACATGAATTCTGGCACGAGGTACCTGGACGCATAAAACTCAAGGAGCGACCCAAAAGTCAAGAACAAACTCATGGACGCCTACATCGTGCAGCTTCCAGATTTCTCGCCAAAGCTGCGAACACGAGTGTGCCGACGGCAATGCGTCGTCGTAGGTTCTCGACTCCTGTACTCGCTATGGAAGAGGTGCAAGGGAGGGACTGCGGCAACGACACAGCTGAGGAGCAGGCCATGTCGGCGAGAATTGGTCGGAGGAAGTCTCTCTTGAGTCGTGCTCGCTCACTGAGAGGTGTGAAAAGTCTATCTGACTTAAAAGCGGCTACAGTGGGTGCCGTGAGAATTGACAAGGACAGGCGCGGGCAAGAGTCGTCACAGACAGATGGACGGGAACAAGGGGCGATGTTTGAATGTGCAGTCGTCAGGGTGAAGAGTGTGAACAGTGCTACCAGTGCACCTTTGTATACCTTTGGAGGAAACGAATAAAGAGTCTCCAGTGCTTGTTGGGCAATGGGGAGACATTCCTAAGTAATCATACGAGGCGTTGTATGATATTCCTCTTGAGGACATTGCTACCATGCATCATGGTTGGTAACTAAGCTTCTCACTTTCATCTGACCATGGCTGCCAGCTCATCCGATGTTCTGACAATCTCGATGATGGGAGCAGATGCGTGGGGAACTGCCTGAGGCTTCTCCAATCTCAAGCGTACACTGGTCTCTTGTGATTGTAGAGGGGTGTAGTTCATCTTCAGGACCTTGAGAACATAGATGGCCAGTGACTCCAGAGTTTCGAATTCTGTCGGTTCAATTGCCTAAACGATATGTCAGCACGATGGGTAACCAGAAAGTCAATGGGTGCTTGAGGCATCTCTTACCTGAGTGATGATTCTTTCAAGCTCAGGATATGATTGCGAGTCGTCGCCCTGTATTCTGTCTATCCATACGCTGACGAAGAGCTTTTGTTTGGCCGTTCTCTCATTGTCGTTGACACCGATCAGAGTAGGGATGAAGACGCGAGAGAGATGGAGGACTCTGCCAACATGGTCTTCACCCTCGACAAAGTAAACGTAGTTGACATAGTCACCCAACAAACTGGCCTTGGGCAACTTGATCTCAATTTGACATGATTGAATCAGCGAAGCACCAGGAGGAGTTTCGAGTATGGTTTGGTGTATGCGATCGGCAAGGTGATCTAAAGTCTCCCAGTCCTGAACTGGCTTCATGGAGCGAAGATTCTTTGACAAGATGCCATAGTGCATGGTGCTTTCGTCAAGTGCATCTTGACTTGCGGCAGAATCAAAGCCTCGATGGAAGGAAAGGGAGACGGAGAGGAGAACTGGTTGTTGCTTTTCGCGAGCCCAAGCATCGACGCCACTTTTGGGGGCGTATTGGAGAGCCAAGTCCTCGACTCGGATGCCATCACGACACCATGGTTGGCCGTACATTTTCAGAAGATATATTTGGTACTGGAGTACTGGTGGTCAGAGGTCGGGTGCAGTTGCCGTTCGAGAGGCGTGGGATTGTTTGATGATTGATGAGGGGCTCCTCGGTTGCCGCCAAGACACGAGCTCGACCTTCGAAGCGTCTAGAAGGGCAGGAAGCTGAGATATTATATTCACACGACACGCTTTCGTACCAAGCCATCATAGCAACTTGCATTTTCACATCTCATCAATTGATTGTTTCGTTTCTTTGATACCCCTTTGCTTTTACTCATCACACTACTATAATCATGGCCGACGCACTCAAGGCTGAAGGCAACAAGCTGTTTGCCGCAAAGGACTTCCAGGGCGCTGCGTAAGTTGAAGCATCCTCACCGCATTGCACAAGCGCTTTGCTGACGGACAAACAGACAGAAGTTCGGCGAGGCCATCGAACTCGACCCCAGCAACCACGTCCTGTACTCCAACCGTTCCGGCGCATACGCTTCATTGAGAGACTGGGAGAAGGCCCTCGACGATGCCACCAAGACGACCGAGATCAAGCCTGACTGGGCCAAGGGCTGGGGCAGAAAGGGTGCCGCTCTTCACGGCATGGGTAACCTTGGTGAGTGACCTTCACTCTGGCCATCACACAACAGTAAAAGACTGACAAAGTCGCAGTTGACGCCACAGATGCCTTCGAAAAGGCCGTAGAGCTCGACCCCAACAACGCTCAAGCAAAGTCCGGCCTCGAGGCAGTTAGACGCGCCATCCAGGCAGAGGCCGATGCTGACGGTGCCGACTCGACCGGCGGCCTGGGCAACATGTTCAACGACCCTCAGATGATTCAGAAGCTCGCCGCCAACCCCAAGACTGCCGCATTGCTCGGAGACTCCGCTTTCATGCAGAAGCTCAACCAGATGAAGTCCAACCCCAACATGATGGGTGAGGCCATGCAAGACCCTCGCTTCCTGCAGGTCATGAGCGTCCTGCTCGGTATCGACATGTCTTTCGCCGACCCTTCGTCGCAACAACAACAGCAGGGTGGTCAACAGAGAGGAGAGGCCGAAGAGGATGTCCCCATGCCCGACGCTAAGCCCAGCCAACCTGAGCCCGCAAAGGCACCCGAGCCGGAACCGGAACCCGAGGATGAGGAGGCAGCTGCACAAAAGAAGGCAAAGGAGGGGGCAGACAAGGAGAAGGCTCTTGGTACTGAGAACTACAAGAAGAGACAGTTTGACGCTGCCATTGAGCACTACTCGAAGGCCTGGGACCTCTACAAGGACATCACCTACCTCACCAACCTTGGTGCTGCCAAGTTCGAGAAGGGCGACTACGAGGGCGCCATCGAGGCCTGCAAGAAGGCTGTTGAGCACGGTCGTGAGGTCTTTGCCGACTTCAAGCTCATTGCAAAGGCTTTCGGTCGCATCGGTACCTCGTACGAGAAGCTGGGTGATCTTCCCAACGCCATCGACAACTACCAGAGATCGCTCACCGAGCACCGTACCCCTGACGTCCTCACCAAGCTGCGCGCCGCTGAGAAGGCCAAGATCAAGGCCGAGAAGGACGCATACCTGGACCCTGCAAAGGCCGAGGAAGCTCGCGAGCTCGGCAACCAGAAGTTCAAGGAGGCCGACTGGCCCGCTGCCGTCGAGGCTTACACCGAGATGACTAAGCGTGCACCCGAGGACCCCCGTGGCTACTCAAACCGCGCCGCCTGCTTGATCAAGCTGCTTACCTTCCCCGCCGCCGTCGACGACTGCAACATGGCCATCCAAAAGGATGAGGGCTTCATTCGCGCCTACCTTCGTAAGGCCCAGGCCCTCTTCGCCATGCGCGAATACAACAAGGTCATCGATGTCTGCAACGAGGCCATGGCCCACGACAAGGACGGCAAGAACACCCGCGAGATTGAGCAGCAGATGCAGAAGGCCGTTCAGGCACAGTACAGCGCTCGTGAGGGTGAGACCGAAGAAGAGACCATGGAGCGCATCCAGCGTGACCCTGAGATCCTCTCTATCTTGCAAGACCCCATCATGCAGTCGATTCTGCAACAGGCCAAGGGTGACCCAGCTGCTCTCCAAGAGCACATGAAGAACCCTGACGTCCGTACAAAGGTCCAGAAGCTCATGGCTGCTGGCGTCATCCGTGTTGGTGGCCGATAGATTTGATATCCCCTCTTGTTGTCATTTCAGCGTTTCCTCACAAAATTCATAGCAATTAAATATTTTGATGATGCCCGGAATTTATGAAGTTTTCTTTGAGTCACTTGTATTGATTCTCTCCATGTATTTCATGATGCAGTTTTGCTGAGTATAACGGATGCTTCTATGTGGTATCGTATATTTGCTATTTGATCGTAACCGAATATTTGTTCTTCAAAGAGTCTCTCCAATCTTTACACCGACCTTCTCGGCCAGGCCGTCCACCTCTGCAACATCGGTGGGGAATTCTTCGGCAATGATCTGGCTCTGGTACTCCTTGCCCATACCAACCAAGAACTCAACCAGACCACCTCCGTTGGTGAAGACGTAGAGTGCAGAGTATCTGCTTGCGACCTCCAGAGTGAACTCCTGACCAGCAGGCACGAAAATGGTCTCGCCAGCACTGATTGTGGAAGTCTGGTTGTTCACAGTCAAGCGGAACGATCCCATGTCGACCAAGAAGCAGTGGTGCGATGTCTTGAAGTTGAGGGTGTTGTAAGCCAAGTACTGTGCCTTGATTGTCTCCGAGCCCTCGATTCTTGCAATGCTGAATTTGCCATTCGAGTCTGCCTTTTGGCACAGAGGCTTTACTAGCAGACCGCCAGCGGCATATCTGGGTCCGGCGTCTGCCTTGAGGAAGTAGGGTGTTGTGGCTTCTCCGGAGAGTTTGTCGTCTTCCTTTGTGCATAAGCTGGGCTCGGCACCCTTGTGGTCGCGCTTAGGGACCATGTCGAATTTCTCAGTTGCAGCCATGAGTTTGGGCACCAATACCTCCATCGGGTTCCTGTGATCGCGGGTAGGGAACAGCGGACCCATAGGCGAAGTAGCAAAAGGCTCTCCGATAAATCTGAAGAACTCTTCCCAACCTCCAGGAACGATGAGACCGGCAAACTCGGTATGCGAACCCAAGATCTGATACTGATGCACCACATTCGGAGGCACGGAAGCGAAATCGCCAGGGAGCAAAGTGCGAGCTGCGTCGTTGGCCCAGACGTTCATGCTGCCCTTTAAGCAGAGGAAGACATCGTGGGCTTCGCGGTGGTAGTGGAAGCCGATTGGGTTGTCTTGTTGGCCGCCGGTGGAGACGACGGCGAAGTCGCCTTTTGATTCTTTTTCGGTGACGAGCATGCGCATTACGCTGTTGGAGGTGGGGATTGTCCAGAGTTCACCGCCGAAGACGGGAATGACATAGCTGGAGTCGGGCTTGCCGGGAGGTTCGCTAAGGATGGGGACGGGCATGGTTGCGGTTTTGCTGCGTGAGATTCAAAGTTATGAGGTTGTCGATGAAGGTGAGTTTGTGAAGTTGTGGGTACAAGATGGCAGAAAAGAGGAGAGAGATATAGAGAGCAGAGGAAAGATGATGGAGGGATCTGGGCAGCTCAGGGCAGGCTTCAGACTTTATGTGATGGTGGCTTCTCTTGATGATACTGCCGACTGCATATGACACTCTTGCCCTACTCCTGCTCACCATTCGGGACTACTTCTCCCGTACATCCAGACAAGCCACCAGATTTACCTGCCCTTCTCGAACCATTTGCTGTGGGGCCCCAGGGTTGCCATCGTTTCCGAGGGCATGGTTTTGAGTTCGACGCGAACTGCTTGGACCGTTCACGTCTCGATTGTGGGGATTGTGGAGAAGGAAGCCGCTTAATATTAAATTGTTGTGTTGCAGGAAGTCAAGAGTCGCTACTTCTGCTCAGTTGCAGTTTGATGTGCGTCGCTTTGCAGTTATTGGCACGAGGAAAGAGCTGTTCCTGAAGTCTGGTTGGTGTTTCCACTTTACAAAGGTCGTGTTTAAGCATGCTGATCATGCTTTATCTCGGCCGTCGTCGTCCGGTTGTGGGGCAGTGCCCTAACTTAGCCCTAGACCCCTCCTTGTGTTTGCACCTGTCCCTCTTACGTGTCGAAAACATCCAGCCGTTTTTGGCTTGCGATTTGTCTGACACGAATCTCGCTGTATATTTCCATGTGCCGAAGTCCATTAGGGCTCAGTATCATCGATCACACTCTTCGGGCCCTGGATAAGTAGTGCTCCGGTCGCTTAGCAAAGAGCAGCGGCATTATCACTCGGGACATTGTAGCTTGAAACCTTGCGTCTCTCCTGCTTTGCACCTTTGATTTCATTACATCGCTCCAACAGGCCGAACGTGACTTTGAACACCACACATCATGGATCAACTACCAGCATTCGGACGCTCCATCTTCCCGGCATTGATGCCGACGATGAAGGCATATTCTGTTCTCCACGAAAAGAACAGAAGCAATATCGAGTCGACACCGCGAGAAGAGTTCAAGTATGGATCTGACCCGCGTCAGAAGCTTGACTTTTACACACCAAAGCAAGTTTCAGACGATACGCCCATCCTGGTCTTTGTCTATGGAGGTGGCCTGTCTAGAGGTGATAAGCGTATGCCTAGTCCACCAACAGCCGAAGGATTGGTCTATGCAAACATCGGACACTACTTCTCAGTGAGTACAGAGCTAGCTCCAGCGGCAAAACAGAACAGCTGACAATGTCCAGTCCAAAGGCTTCATCACTGTAATTCCCGACTACAGACGTACAGGCGACGGCGGCGTCTTCCCGTCCGGCGGTCAAGATGTAGCAGGTGCTCTCGAATGGATTAAGAACCGCTTCAGCACGGGCAACCACAAGATATGGATCATGGGCAACTCTGCCGGTGCGGTTCACTCCGCAACCTGGCTACTCGAGCCCTCACTCGCCGAATCAAGAAAGTCGGTCCAGAGTGGCTCTGTGGTCATCCAGGGCGTCGTCTTGGTGTCTATACCCGCACACTTCCAGCAAGCAGGTGACGACCGCTCCGAAGTGCTCACTGCATATTATAAAGACAGAGTCGAACAGGATTGTGCGCTTGGACTTGTTTCAAGGGCCGAAACACCCATCACGAGAGTGTTGGCTGTACTCGGAACCTTGGACCCAGAAGACGAGATTATCGAGCCCAGCAACGACTTTGTCAAGAAGTGGAAAGAGAGATTCGGACAGGACAAGCTGACAGAGGTGCTGTTGGAGGGCCACAATCACTTTAGCACCGTCATCGCTTTGGGCACCGGAATCGAGCGGGAAGAGTCGTTGGGTACTGAGGTTCTCAAATGGATGGGCCAGACTTAAAATCCACAGTCATAGAGCGAAACAATTATTGCATGCTTTGTGTCATCACCATGGTTTTCGCCTTTCCCATTGGCTTTTGAAGAATTTGGAATGTGATGGGAGTGATGCTCCGAGGAAGCGTTCGGTGACCACAAAGGTATCTCGGATTTAGGGGTTAACGGCGATGACGACAGGTGACGTTGATCGGAAACCCAAACAGCAACCATATATCAACACAAACCACTGCTCATCTCTGTTTGCAAAGATCAATTGAATCAATTTAAGTTGTCAAACATGTCACCAAAGGTCTTTTTCGTCACAGGAACATCCACCGGCTTCGGTGCCGAGTACGTCAAGAAGATCATCGCAGAGGGCGACCACGCGATCGCTACTGCCCGTAACTCCTCCAAGCTTGAGAAACCTGAGGGCGCGACAGACAAGAACTACCTTGCCGTTGATCTTGATGTTACCAAGAAGGACTCTATCGATGCTGCGTTCAAGAAGGCCATTGAGAAGTTCGGACGTCTTGATGTTGTCGTCAACAAGTGAGTTTCCACCTTGATGGTCTCTGACGAGCACATACTGATGAATTGCACAGTGCTGGCTATGGTCTCGCCGGTGAATTCGAGAGTTTGAGCGACGACCAGATCCGCAAGCAGGTAAGCAAGCCTGTCTCATCACTCAACCATTCTCACAACTCACTAACATTCTCCACAGATGGAAGTCAACTTCTTCGGCCTCATCGACGTAACACGCAAAGCCCTCGAAAGCATGCGCGAACAATCTCCCCAAGGAGGCGTGATCCAACAAGTCACCTCCATCGGCGGTCAACGCGGCGTCCCCTTCTTCTCCATTTACTGCGCCTCCAAATGGGCAGTGGAAGGCTACACCGAAGCCCTGTCCAAGGAACTGAAACCCGAATGGGGCATCAAGCTCACCTGCATCGAGCCCGGCGGTTTCCGCACAGATTGGGCAGGTCGGAGCATGGACTTCGGAGAGGCCAAAAATTCCGCTTACGATCATTTGGATGCGAAGAAGAGTATGGGAGAGAGAAATGGCACGCAAGCTGGTGATCCTAAGAAGGGTGCTAGGTGCATGTATGAGCTGGCCGTCATGGATGAGCCACCGTTGAGATGTGTCATCGGCACTGATGCGTATGCCGGCATCAACGAAAAGTTGGATCAGTACAGGGAGAACGTCAAGAAGTTTGAAAAGCTGAGTACCAGCACTGATGTCGATGGCTACAAGGCTCCTTCCTAGAGGGCTGCAGTGTTTTCTGAACACGCGATGCTGTACTTGATCAACGAAATCACTTAGATAATACGAATCAAACTCTTCTTACATGACCATCTCTCGTCTTAAATGGCGGACTGTGAAGAAACCAAATGAAGCACGAAACCTCCCCGTGTGCTAAACTTGTCCAGGCGTATAGCTGTAGAATTGCACGATTTTAGCATTGGCAGAGATAACCTCCAATTCAAAGCGTGATGGTTAGTGTCTCTCTACGGACGACCAGAGCGATCTCAAAAATATCATGCATTTCTACAGACCAAACAAACCCAAGCATGGCTGTGGGAGATTACTTAAAGAGTGACACATTTAGCATAGTGACCAAGATATCTATCACAACTCTAATGAGTAAATCTGAAGTCTAAACGCTTGTTTCCCTCATCAGTCGTGGTGGCAAGGTAGTGCTCTTTCTGCTCTTTGGACATGGCATTCCATTTCTGATCACGGCGTCTATCAAAGTATCAGCAAAATGTTCAAACATCAAGCGTGGGATGTGATTAAACTTACTTGTTGACTGTAACGTAGAAGACTTTGCATCCGATAAACATACAGATGTTCCAGCAGACGATGCCGATAAGTACCTTGTTGCCGAAGAAGTAGTATGGCCTGTCTTCATTAGCATTTTCGCACAAGAGATGGAAGGAGACAACGCACTTATCCTGCTCGCGGTAGATGTTGGAAGAGATAATTGACGAAGCTTGCACGAACATATTGTACAAAGCGGTAGCCACAGCTCTAGTGCGAACACTGCCACCGTTTCTAGATGTGACTGCGACGATAACGGGATGGATGTAAGGTTGTGCGTAGACCAAGCAACTCAAAATCCAAGTAGCCCAGTGGCTTCTTCCCGTCGGTAGCACTTCAAGTGCAATGAGGCAAGGCAGGACGAAAATCTGAGAGATCGTGCCGATAAGGAAGCGGTCGTTGACCTTCTCCGAGAGATATGACAGCCATAGCAAGTTGATGATGAAAAAGCAATAAGCAGGGATACACAAGAGGTTGACCTGGAAGGTGGTGAAGCCAGCACTCTTGAGGTTGAGAGTGAGATAAGACGTCATGGGGTTCGCGGGCATCATCCAAGTCAATCCAAGGAGGTAGATGGGCCACATGTGGTAATCCTTGAGGCACTTCCAGAACATGCCTAGAGAAAGAGCTTGTCTGTTGTGCATGTCTCCTTTGCTGGGATCATCTCTCAAAACTCTGTTGACCATTATTTTCTCTTCTCTTTCGTTGAACCAGCCATCCTTGCCGCGGAACTTAGACGCAGTCTGTGTGGGTGAGGGAGGGATGTAGAACCATGAGATTACACCGATGATGCCGGTGAGACAGCCCTCGAGGGCGAAGAGCCAACGCCAACCAGCGATATCATTGATGCCGCGCATGTGCAAGAAGCCGAAGGCGAGGAAAGCTGACACAATACTGGTGAACTGGTACGAAAACCAAAAATAGCACAGTCGAATAGGAAGCTCGCGAGTCGTGTACCAGTATGATAGGTAGAGAATGTTGTCAGGGATCTTCAATTGTGTCAGTTTTGTGTCGAGAATGTTGTGTTCCTATGACTTACGAAGCCTCCTTCAATGAGGCCGAGCAATGCTCTGCATGCCCAAAATCCAGAGCGGCCTTGGATGAAAGCCTGGCAAGCAGCTACCAACGACCATAAAACCATTTGGATGGGGACCCAGTTGTCAGGACCAATCTTCTTGCCTAACATTTGACTTGGCAATTCGGCAAACAAGAAGCAGAGGTAGAAAATTGTTTGACCAGTGTTGTAGTCGTTTGTGTTTATTCCGATGTCAGTGAGCATATTGTCGGAGAGCGCTTGTGAGATGTTGCCGCGATCCAGCTGCAATGCGAAAAACATAAAGCAGACCCATGAACAGATTCGAAGGTCAATCTGTGTTGCAAAAAGATGTCAGAAAACATCCCTACTCCTATTGGTGGTAGAATGACAAACCTTTCGAACGAGCTTCTTCTCCTCTTTGGCTTCCCATTGGAAGGATGGGTCCCAGCGATGGTAGCCTTCATATTCCTCAATAGGTTTGTAGTGGTGCTCGAAAGAATCTGTGTCGAAAGCAGATTCCCGAGTCTTGCCTGCAGTGTCAAAGATCACTGGCTCATCAACCAGAGCTACTGGAAATGCCTTGCCATCCGAGACATGGTTAGAGTTGTTCGAACTCGTGTCGCTTTCCACCTTGTCCATCGCGCCCATGGTCGGAGAATATGGAGCGGTAAAAATGGCTGCTGGTTTGGGAGAGAGAGACAAAAAATAAGAAGTCAGGTAGGTGCAAATAACTCAGTACTAATATCTCAGAGATCTAAAGACTCGACGCAATGCATCTTTCCGCGCAAGAAAAAAATCGGTTCAAACATCGTAGCAAACGTGATTGCATAAGTGGATAGAGCAGGTCTGTTGAGACCTGATAGTGGACCGCGTACTCAGTACCATGACTTGCACCGAGTGGATACGACTGTCCTACACTGGTGCGGGCAAGGGTAGGATCGATCCGCGATATCGCCGTTCTCACCGATGGCTAAATAGAAAGTCAAGAGGAGCACGCAACCTCCAATCTTCGTAGTCTATCTGCAACTTCGTGTTGTGTGATGGGGTGCGTTTTTGATGCAAGCAGGGCTTAGAGGTTGAGAATTTCCTAATCGGGAAGTGAGTGTGCTATGGCGTGCTTTGCGGAGTACATTGGCAAGGATGGCGACATCTGTTGACCACGCATTAGCCTGATATTCGTCTGATTATATACTGGCATACTATAGGTTGATAATGTGGTGATTCAACGTACAAAGTCATGTACAATATGGAGGGTGGGTGTTTTGAGTGGATGGTCGAACTGCCGTAGAGCCTAGAGGTCAGTGATACGCTTGGCATATTGCGGAACCACATTCGGCCATCGCACGCAATGCCGTGGAGATATCATGAACTGTGTTGGTCTGATCTGTGATTTGGCTGATGCTGTTACATTGGGAAGGTCCGCAGGTTGTATCTCTTCTTTGTATCAGCAGTCGATCCCTCAAACAAAGTGCCGGCATCCGAGGCGACTTCAAAAGTAGCACGGTTGCTCCTTCTGTTTAGTCACTGTTCCCATTCCCCTCTGCTCTTACCTTATAACAAATATAAATTCATATCCAAAAAACAAGACCATGGCTCCTGCTTTGATTGAAACTCCCCAAGACTCGACGGCAGAGAAGATCTATATCAAGGACCAGCGCCAGGATGGCTACAAAGAGGCCTTTGCTCAAGGCCCCAAGACAACAAACTACGACAATGAGTTAAAAGGCGTTGGCAAGCATCCTCCTGCAAGCTACCCACTTTACCTCCCAGTGTGGGACAACGAAAAGGACATTGGTGGAAAGTACCCACCTCTGGAGCCGTTCGAGGCGTATGAGCATGGAAAGGACGCCGACCCATCATTCAAGAACCTCTTGAAAGGTGCCACTTCGGTCGAAGATGTCACTGCCAATATCGGTGCCGAGGTCAAGGGCGTGCAACTGAGCCAGCTCGACAAGGCCGGAAAGGATGAGCTCGCACTCTTTGTCGCACAAAAGAAAGTCGTCGGTAAGTACTTGTGATTAGTATATCTCTCGTGCAGCAGAGATTAACACGGCACAGCTTTCCGCGATCAAGACTTCGCGAACCTACCAATTCAAGAAGCCCAGGACTTCGCCGAGTACTTCGGACCCTCGCACATTCACCCTGCCTCTGGCGCACCCAAGGGCTTCCCCAAGGTCCATCTCGTGCACAGATCTGCAGCGGATACGACCGCCAAAGACTACTTCGAGGAACGTACCAACAGCATTACCTGGCACAGCGACGTAACATATGAGAAGCAGCCTCCAGGCACCACCTTCCTGTACATCTTGGACGGTCCTGCTGCAGGAGGTGACACCTGTTTTGTCAACCAGGCAGAAGCATACCGTAGATTATCTCCCGAGTTCCAAAAGCGATTGCACGGACTCAAGGCTGTTCATTCAGGTCATGAACAGGCCAACAATGCTCTGTCGCGAGGAAGCATCGTTCGCCGCGATCCGGTCGCCAACACTCATCCCGTAGTCAGAACTCACCCTGCCACTGGAGAGAAAGCTCTCTTCGTAAATCAGCAGTTCGTAAGACGCATTGCGGGCTACAAGAAGGAAGAGAGCGACTATTTGCTCAAGTTCCTGTATGACCACATCGCGTACTCACAAGACATCCAGGCCAGAGTCAAGTGGGCCCCTGGAACAGTCATCGTTTGGGACAACCGTGTTACTGCTCACAGTAAGTAAAAGTCGCGATCCTTGATACCTGTGTTTGCTAACCAAGTCTCTTAGCCGCCATTCTCGATTGGCAAGACGGTCAACGCCGTCACCTCGCTCGCTTAACACCTCAGGCTGAGCCCCCTTACGAGACCCCTTTTGAGGAGTCGAGCAACTAGTCATGGCTGGTCATACCTCCCCGTGTGCTGAACTCCGTCAGGCATACAGTCATCGAAAGGCACGATAGTTTTCGAACAAGAGTCGTGTCCAGTGAGTGTATCAAACAGCTCATCTCTGTGGACTAATATAAGAAATCAAGAACATTGTGCATATCCACAAGCGTCGGGTTCTTGAAGAGCGTCTGCTGGAGGACGACAAAGGTGACAGAGTTTTGCACACGGGCAGGCACGAAACGATGATCTGCCGATACGTCCTTGGAAGCTTGGTGGTAGTGCACTGTGAGAGTAAACATGTCGCAGATTGGGCGCAACGCAGGGAAGAAGAATGTAAAGTTCGAAAATAGGAGTCCACAAGTCTAGGTCGCTCGTTCAAACTCGTCCGTCTCGACATGGAGTGAAGCCAAACGGATGCATGACAGCAGTGGAGATAAGAGAAAAAGCGCATACCGTGTAATCCCATATCCATCTGCCAAGTCCATCCATAACCACAACGCCGATTGTTCCTGACCAAGCCAATTGAAGATGAAAAAGAAGAGGGAAGAGGGAAACTCAGCACTTAGTCGCTGCGCAACATACTCTCGACCAACTCGCCCAGCGGGCCGTACCACTCAGCCTTGGCATCCCTTCTGCCGCCCTCATCAGCAAGTCCAAACTCTTCCACAAACAAGACGTAGTGCTTGAAGCCAGTATTGAGATGGGCTTCGAGGCCAAGACCTCTGATGACGCCGTAGTGGTGGCAGTAGATGTGTGCGTAGATACGGTACAGGCGCTTGAAGATCTGCTTGATGGTGGATTGGAAGGTTGCTGGGAATGGTACGCCTGGGTGGGTGGGGAAGATGGCAGCGTCCGAGAGGAGGTTCGAGGTCCAGGAGAGGAGGTTCGAGATGTAGCTGGGAGCGGGGAGACGGACGGGACGGGGGAACTCTGGGGGATGGTGCCAAAGGTACTCGAACCTGGGAGGAGTAGGAAGTCAGCGGCTGTGGAGAGGAGGCTAGAGCGGAGGAGATGGTCGTACTCATCGGTTGCCTTCATCTCGGGACACGATTGCGGGCTGCAGAACTCTGTAATGGCGCCGTACAGCAAGTTGATCTGGTTGTAGAAGTCGACAACATTGACGGCCAGCCATTCGTCCTTGTCTTCGCCCTCGGGCAGGCGCACAACCTTTCTCAAGCTGCCGCTTCCCAGTGTCGCCTCGGCGAACTGCTTAAGCTGCCAACTGTTTGTGCCCTTAGCGGCGCGCGCAGGCCTGAAGGACGACCGCGTGCCACGATTGGCGTTGCTGCACGTCGAGAACATGTCAGCATCTGTGTGAAGACCTCTTCCCAGCGCATTGCGGATGCGGTTTTGGAGCGGTGATGACGACGGCGCCGTGTTAGGGCTGTCTGGAAAGCATAGCGACAGCTGTGACCACGACTCGCTGGCGGCCAGCACGTTCGAGTGCAGGGCGGGCAGCGGTCGGGCCTGGACAGGGAAGTGTGGACGGGGAGGGGAGGATTGCACCAACATTGTCTGCATGAACGTCGCCATGGTGGTGGTAGACGACGATGTCTATTATGTCTTATCCCTTGTTCAGCTGCTCGCTGTCTCTCCTCATTCCGTCAGCCGCTAACGAGGAATGAAGACGTTGTCGTTGCAGGCACACTCACCCGATCTTATCAGCGATACGATTGCTGCGTCACTGCTGCGTTCAAGCTTGGCCGGGATATGTCGCCCAATTGTTCCTGTAAGATGCACGTTGATGGTTGAAGGTTGATGGAGATGACGGTCCAATGTTGATTGCTCGTTTGTTGACACGGACGATACGCCCGCCAGCCCTACGGGCCTTCCCCCACATCAACCCCTCGCCAAGCCCCAATCAAACTTCCTTGTTTGGCCTTGCCCAATCACATGCTAATCTCATCATGCTCATGCTGATTTGGATGGAATAACAGAAGCATTTCCAGAATGCTATGATACGCTGTATAGATGATACGCTAATGTGCTTCAACTCTTCTCTACTCCTTTTTCCCTCCACCACTTCGGACCCATTCACCCACCTCGAAGCCAAGACGTCGAAGGGTACCTGCTTCGATACCCTCAACTCCGCCGTTCTCTTCAGAGCCCTTGAAACGTCGGACCGCCATGATCCGGTTTTCCTCCTTGATCTCCACTCCACCTTTTCCTCCATCTTCTGCCTTATCGGCCTCCTTGACATAAACCGTCATGTCCGGTCCGACGATTCCGCGCCATAACGTCGCTGTCCACTGCCAGTGATCTGCTGCTTTGTACGCGTCCCTAATGGCCACTCGTGACGCAAACACGTTAGACGCTGTCACTGTGTACGTACGCAGGAGTATCACCAGCTTTCCACCACTTGCATGAGATGAGTCGACCTCCATGGCTTCGCTGTCAGGTCCGGACGACGACAGCAAGCTCGTGTCACTGTCTTTTCTCTCCGTATCACCACGGACAAGCTCCTCAATCTTCTTGCTCTTTTCATGCCATTCGCCGACTGTGCGTAGTAGTTCCTGAAACTGCACTTCTTGTCCATCATTGCCCTCTGGTAACTTGGGGCCATCAACAACCTTGACCACCATATCGCCTTCGCGACCGAGAAACTCCTCAAGCCAGTCTGTCACATTGCGTGCTGCCTCTGGATCATCACCTTCGATAGCGATTATGGTTCCCCGTGACTTGTTGTCGTTTGCAGGAAATGGTGGTGCGACCCGGCCTAGAATCTGTACCTTGGCCATGAAAGACATAGACATGATGATTTCACCTACGCTGCGTCGGTCAGGCTCCTTGGAGTCGCTGCCTCTGTTGCCGCTGGGTGGTTGACTGGGTCCACTTCTGGTCGATGTCGGAGGACCGGACATATTGCCAGCTTGCAAGGGAGGTAATGTCAGGCTGAGCTCAGGCCCACCTGGACGCTGGCCTTGGCTGGCTCTGTGTTGCGAATAGCCGGGTCCAGGACGAGGTGGTGGTCCCATCATGTTCATGTTTGGCGGTACAGATCCTCGTAAGAGATCGGCAGGACGTGGTAGACTCTCCCTACGAAGATGTTGCGCGCCAGGCGGAGGTTGGAATTGATGAGGTGGGCCCATCTGCTGGCCTTGCTGCATAGCAGGCTGTCCTTGAGGGCCGAATGGGAATGGTGTACCGGGTCCAGCGTTGTGTCGTGGTGGCATGGTTCGTGTCGACATGACGTATGTTCCTTGTGGAGATTCGAATCTGCGTCGCTTTGAGTCGGGAGACAGAATAGATGAGTGTTCGTCCTCGCCACGCTGGCCCATGAAAGGCTGCGGAGGACGTCCATTTGACATGTTGCGAGGGTGTGGAGACGACAGAGAAAGGTTGTTGAGCATAGGCAGATAGCGAGTAGAAGGAGTGGTGGTAGATGAAGGTGTGGGGGGCGGCAGTTGAAATGCGTTCAGACGTGAAGGTTGATGGTATGCTGAGGAAGGACTCGTGTCCAGACTGTGTGGTTTTTCTCGAGCCGAAGAAGGCGTGCTTGGTGTAGGATGGATGATGGTTCGACCGCCGCACTTCTGACACTTGCGCTGATCTGATTGCGAGAAGCCTGATTCAGAGGAGACACTGCCTCGGCGTCCTGATCGCTTAGGCTGGTAACGATACGAGGGGTATCTTTGCTGATGCTGTAACTTCTCTTCCTGTGATATCGTCAGCAACCTTCACCGATTGAGGAGATTGATCTGACTAACCTCTGCGTACGCCTTCCACCGATTCTTCTCTCCTTCGGGCTCGTTGCGCCACTGTTCGCCGATGATCTTTGAGATCTCCGGATTGGCAAGTCCTGGATTCTGGGCGACTACAGCTGCTTGGCGGTTCTGGCGGTAGAGGATGAAAGCTGTGGAACATCAGCACGCGCGATCACTATGACAGAAACAACAGGTCGTTTACTAACCGTTTCGAGGTCTGGGTACCTTCGGCTCGGGCTGACACAGACAAAAGTTGACCAAGGATTCAGTGCTGCCGTCTCTGGTGTGTGAAGGGCTCACGTCGTTGACTTCGTCCTGGTCAAGAGCTTCGGCGCTCCTCTTTCGATGGTCGCGAAAGGGCGGTGACTCTTCAGGCGTCAGCGGTGTGTCCGAGAGTCGGGATTTGGGCGAAGGTTGCAACTGCGGAGCAATCGGTACGTTGGTTGACGCTCTGCGAGAACTGACACCTCCGTCGCTTGCGATACCTTGGGAACTTGTGCTCAAGTCGTCGTGTTCTGCAGATGGCATCGTTCTCTCCCACAACTGCCTGGTAAAGACGATCTGGGGTTGGGCATGGGAAGGCTCAGTAGTCGATGATGTAGTCGGCGACGATGTTGAAAACCTTGGTTCGGATAGGGGTACTCGTATGACAGACATTGGAAAGGGGATGGCCAGGAATGCACTCTTTTGTTGTCAGAATGCCGTCTTTGACCTTCTCATGTCAAAACGCGAACAAAGGTCCAAAGACGGGGGCTCGCGGCCATTATTCAACAACGCCTACGCCTCGCCTTTCTTCTCGCCAGAGCCGGCGATTGGTCCTGCTATTCTTTGTATCATGACGAACGACTGCACTTCAGGTCCGATTGTCCTGACCAGATCCGGCGAAACGAGAAGGGTTGCGACAGACAACCCGAGCTGGCACTTCTTTGTTCTGATGGTGGGTAAATTTCCGCATGCGGGAAAGTCGGGCCAAGGTGAGACATTCCGACCAAACGCAAGGAGATTGGCCGAGGAACGCACCACATGTACAATGCGAACAAACCGATTATTGAAAGCAATCGTTCGCCCTTTGGCCAGCTTGATCAATTAAAAGCTTCTCCTTCTCTGCCTTGTCGCTCGAGCCGACCTATTCGCTCAAGGAAACCGGGCGATTTGCGTCTTTGGTTTTTGCGTTTTCGACATACAGCGTCTGATTGGAAGCTGTGTTATTCTTCAGAATCGCAGCAACGTGTTTGCCTAACATTTCATGTGCGGTGCCGCTCAAACGCGTATCATCCCTGGAAAGCGCATCAATTTGTGGGTTCAAACAAAGAAGTCAGCTCGAGCTTTGACATACCAGAACAAGAATTGCGACGGGTCCTCGCATACGGTGAATGGACGGGTTTCGATTCCGTCTCTGTCAAAGGAAGCGGTGTAGTTGACGCAGGGCTGGGTCAACTCGGTGAATCTGGAATCAGCTCTGATTTTCGAGATTGCTGCAAGACCTGTCTCATCGATTTCAGGTTCTCGCATCTGTTCGAGCATCCACGTATGGAAGTCGGGCATGACGATGTGAGCCTTGTTCCAGGCCTCGGCTTGCTTCTCCAGAACATGGTTCCAGAGATCGGTCAGGACTACGGCTTGACGCTGGAGCTGACCATACTTGTCTGTCCCGTTTGCAGACGTACGCTGGGTGATCCAACGAGGGAAGAAGGTCGGATCCGGCAGCTTGGGTATGATGACAGTGGGACGAATCACTTTCACCGACTCCGCCTGGACGAGGCGGTCCAGCTGCGCAAACATGGACGATATGCACTCCATGACAGCGGGCAAGACAGCGTCTTGCTGCAGACCCACAAAGTCCCAAATCTCTTGTAAACCAAAGAAGACGGTGAGGATAATCGTGGTTTGTCCGTTTTGTTCTCCATCATCTTTCCATCGAGCATCGTCTTGCGCGAGATAGTCATCAACTTGATGGCCAAAGTCTGGGATCTTTCCAAGACCTGTAGTTAGGTTCAACGATCGGGTATGATTGGCGTAGATGTCGTTGTCGATGACAGGCCCTCGCAGGTGCGAGGGATAGGAGGGCAGTGATTGGGCGAGGTCGTAGATGCGGTCGCAAACCAGCTATCCGGGTCAGAAATGAGTCGAGACAAAGCGCGTCCAATTTTACACACCTCCAAGCACAGCGTATCCACCCAAAGTTTCTTATCAACCGGCGTCGCTGGTCGCTCCGCAGACAGCGACAGTTCGAGGTGATTGGTGCTCCATGAGTCTCCAAACACTATGATCTCAGTCGTCTTACGACTCCAGACTTTCTTTGCTCGCGTGATCGGATGATACGAGCGCAGCGTCCAGCCCAAGTATAGCAGAGCCGAGATTGCAAGCAGCACAACCACATTCAGACGAGCAAAAAGCTTCATCTTTTCGTTTGCGTCTATCTTCTGTTCTACCTTGAGGCAGTTGCCTGGGTCGACTCTGTTTATACCGGGATGCGGTTGGTCGTGGCTTTGTATCTTGTTTCAAAAGCAATCAAATCGATTCTGTTTTAGTGGCAGCGACTTTCATACAAACATATATCCGGGCGAAGCACTGAAGGTAAAGGAGTGGACTGTTGAAAAAGAGACAACAATCCATTACGAGTCAATCATTGATCCCGAATCAGCTGCTTACCTGCCAGGCTGCCCAGAGGCCCAGCAATAATATATGATACCCGAAACTCCAAGGGACGCGTAATAGGTAGGCCTACTCCGTGATAGCCGGCGTGTAGACCTTAGCCACCAACGGGCGGTTCAAACTCTCCAAGCGCCTCAATGGTCCTGGACGACAGGTTTTGAGCACTTCTTTTGGACAACATGTCTGACGATTTTGGGAGAAGAGTTGATCGGTTTGTGATAGCGAACGAGTCGAGAGGTTCTCAGTTCAAGATGACGGGGCCAGTGGACCCAATCATCGTATCGCCTTGGCAGAAAAGCTTGGTGGCCTTGTATTCCCACCGACCGTTTGTGGCTTGACCGGCTTGCGTGTGCTCGTATCCGTCGTATCTATACAACTGCCTGTGTTTTCTTGCTATCACGTCGTTAAGTATGTATCCGTAGGCCTATGTGAATGATGATCGGTAGAATAGTGGGTTATCAATTGAGAGAAGGGTTTACCCATCAGTGTAACTGTCTTAAAAATCTTGACATGGTCCAGCGAAGTGCTTTCAGCCAGTTGAAATCATGCATCATGAGACGATCAGACGGAGAGTGAAGAAATGCCAGTAAATCTCCAAAGTTAAGCCTGAGACCTAAAGCAATGTCTGATATCGCACTCAGCAGCATGTTCAGCTTGAATCAATTCCACATGCTCTCAGTTGCAGGTACTTGTTACTTCATTTCGGTCTGGACAGGGTTGCCATGGCGTTGAGCATCATCCGCAAAACAGAAGCGCCGCCTCATTGCTGGAGATTGGCGCGCATTGCGCTGCAGCAATGCACAGTATTTCCCAGATCAAAGCAGTTGTCCAAGGAGACAGGTTTCTTGACTTGATCTTACTAGAACCAACTCTGATTTGAAGACAATCGTATACTTCTACAGCGTGACAAACACTGGTGGCAGCTTGGCCGAGACGCCTCCCTCCGACAGCCGGCCAAAGCGCCTTCCTTATTGCATCACTTGTCTTTACTGCAACACGATGCTTCACTTTCACATCGCTACCTTCTATTCAATACATTAGGCCGGCATCCAGTGGTAGTAACGAAACCATGGCCATCCAACGTGGTCGGGTGGTTGTTGATTTGATGGACGATGACGACGACGACAGCAGCGATCAAGGTTCACCTCACTTCCCGACACTTCATGCCAGTAAAGCGCCTTCTGCCAGTTCGCTAGAGAAAACTCGATTCCTCAAAGACCTCAACAACTATTTACCTATCGGCACCATCGCCTTGCGCACACCAGATGGTACTCCTGGCGAATGGGAGGAAGTTGACCTTGTCACATTACCACGTCTAGATTTATCCGTCAACGATGTCGACCACATTGAAAAGCTTCTCACTCGACAGCGCCTTCGCCTGTTCATGAGTGTTCCTTCCAAGGCAGTCTTCAGAGTCTATGTTCTTCCATTAGACGTCGGACAACGTTTCTTGCCACGCATCAATCGTGGCATAGATACTGACTTGTTCTCTTTGCTACAAAGCATCGACACGTCGACCGAAACATGGCACGCTCGGCCACCAATCCAACGAGAGCCGTTTGAAATGTTCGCAGCTGGAGAATCAGGCTCACTGTATTGGCTGTTCAACAACGTGCCGTCTCCGAATCCATCATTCGAGAACGTGACAAGCCATTTTCACCGAGAGGCCCTGTCAGAGCTTCTCGATGACCAGTATCAACTACCTGGACTCAGAAGCTCTCTCTATCCGTATCAACGAAAATCGGCCGGCCAAATGCTCCAAAGGGAGTGCGAGGACAAGACCGAGCTTGATCCTCGGCTTGAACAACGTATCGCGACCGATGGAACCAGGTACTTCTATGCGCCCTGGGAAGTTTCTTTTCTTCGGAGTCCTCGGTTGTACGATTCTTGCAGGGGAGGAAGTGAGTACTTTCCACTGTGTTGTCGAGGCTCTGCCGTTCCATGCCTTTACAGAGAAGTGCTGACTTTGTTTTCACTTAGTCCTTGCGGAGACTATGGGCTTAGGTAAAACAGTCATCTGTATCGCGTTGATTTTAGCGACTCGAGGCTATCTTCCTCAAACCCCTGCCCAATATGATCGGGTCCCGGTTCGACCAAAGACCGCGAGTCTTGTGGAGACAGCCATCTCAGCCATCAACCGACATTCAGCGCCGTGGCGCTCATATTTTGAAAAGCATGAAGAGCTCACGGGTGAGCACATGGGTCAATGTATTGCACTCTTGAGCCAGAACGCCCCTTCTTACGAAATTCCTGCTGAGCCACTCCGCCGCAATCGAGGAACTACAACGCCAGCCCCGAGAACGATGACACTGGCTGCCACAACTCTGGTTGTTGTGCCGAGAAATCTCTTGTCGCAGTGGCAATCCGAGTTGGAAAAGCATACGACGAAAGGCAGTTTGCGCACTTTGGTAATGGATGACAACAAAGTTCCCCTGCCTCCTCCAGGAGAGCTGGCCAAGTTCGACCTCATTTTGTTCAGCAGACCACGCTTTGAATGTGAGGACAGAGATGGCGCCGACCCAACGGGACGGCGCATGTCGAGATACCCAGTCTCCTGCAGTTGTCCTTACATTGGCGCAACACGTACGCGGGATTGTGTCTGTGTACAACCTGATGTGGGTCAACCTTACTTTGCAACAGATGAGTAGAAAACTGAGCTGATCTCGTACATTTTAGGACCTTTATGTATCACCGCTCAAAGCTTTACATTTCTTACGCGTGATCATCGACGAGGGCCATGGTATGGCGGCTGAAAACACCAGAATTGCGACAGTTGCAAACAAACTCATCGAAGCCTCCCACCACTGGGTTGTCAGTGGTACTCCTGCCAAAGACCTTATCGGCATAGAAATGGATCTGGTTGGTCCAATGTCTCATTATGGTTCTCCAGCTCCAGTCGAGCCTGGTGGTGCCGATTCTCAAAATGGCTCTGGATCTGGACCTGGACCTGGCACAGGCTCTCACTCTGCTATCGACGATGATGAACTTCTCAGACGCGACACTTTGCTCAGTCAAAGAAAGACATTCATAACCAAAGACGAGAAGGACGGAGCCGTTCGAAGTATTGGTTCTTTGGTAAGCAACTTTTTGAGAATCAGACCCTGGAGCGCTGGCGAAGAAGAGAGAGGCGCCGATTGGGTCGACCACTTTTTCCGCCACGAAATGACTCGACCACGTATGCGAACCTTCTCTGGTTTCTCAAAATGTCTTCGTCGCACCTTGGAGTCAATTGTGATCAGGACGCAATTTGCAGACGTTCAAAGAGACATTGAGCTACCGCCACTGACCCACAAGATCATCCGCCTGGAACCATCATTCTATGACAAACTCACAGTGAATGCGTTCGTTTTCGTCTTGACTGCCAACGCTGTAACCAGTGAGAGGACTGACGTGGACTATATTTTTCACAAGAAGAGCGGAAAGGAACGTACTCAACTGCTGTAAGTAACGCCCTGTTGGACTTTTTGCTTGTTGTCCAAATTTCAAGCTAATACCGAATTTTCGTGATAGGAACAACCTACGTGCAAGTGCCTTCTATTGGACTGGATTCAGCACCGCCGATATGCAAGCTGCTATTGAGCAAAGTGAAGCATATATCAAGAAGCAAACCAAACTGTGCTCAAGAGCGGACGAGGATCTACTCAAGCGCTGTATCGGGCAAGCCGGAATCATGGCCAGCTCGGAAGGTTGGTCAGCGTTGACTACAAGCCACGAAGTTGGTCTTTTTGTGAAAGAATGGCCAGCTGAATCTGCCGCGTTCTGGTCATTCGATAAAGCGAACGGTAAACTCGTTTGATGACTTGACTCTTGAGTACATGCTTACTGACAATTGACAGATTCTTCAACCTCGTCTCTTTTGTGCGGAGCAACTCAACTTGTGCAAGCTCAAGATTACGTCAACCGTCAAAGCAACTTGATTCCAGCAGAAGGCCTTGCAGGAGTCGGTATACGCGCGCTGTCCGTCTTGCATCCACAGCCGACTGTTTCTGCAAGCACACCCGTACTCGCAAAGGCAGGTATACCTTCGTCCACTTTTGCGGCCAATCAGAACGGAGAAAAGCGTTCTACCAGCGCAAATGCCCTAAGGTCACACCCATCAAAGCCTACGATCAGCTCGCCTACATCCAAAAAGGATTCAGAAGCTTCCGAAGCTCCCAACGAGGAAGAAGACATCCAATTACCCCTCGACTCTGTCCTCCGCCAGACCAGCATCGTTGGTACGACAAGCGCCAAGCTCAGCTATCTTCTCTCTCGCATCGAGGACTTTTATCGTGAGGAGAAAATTCTGGTCTTTTACGACAATGATAACACAGCATACTACATTGCGCAAGCCCTCGAAGTACTTCACATCGACTATCTCATCTATGCGAAATCACTTACACCAGCTCTCAAGTCAGAATACGTCGTACGTTTCAATCAAAAGCCCGAGCACCGCGTGCTGTTGATGGATATCGGCCAAGCTGCTTATGGTTTGAACTTCTCTTGTGCGTCAAGAGTTTTCTTTATCAATCCTGTGAATCGCCCGCAGATAGAGGCACAAGCCCTCAAAAGAGCGCATCGTATCGGACAGACGCGGGAAGTCCATGCTGAGACATTGATTCTCAAGGGTACTATTGAAGAGCGAATCTTCGAGCGAGCACGAATGATGAACCGGATGGAACACAAGAACGCCAAAGAACTGGACGATGACCAAGCCATTCGTGAGATTATCCAGAGCGCTCAGCCGATACCAGTATCACCCGAGGAAGCGCAAGGCACGGGCCGAGTTGCGTTCATCCATAAGGCGCAGCAGCTGTTCGCCAGACCTGGTTGGGCAAGCTGGAAGAAGAAAGCAAAAGAGAATTCGAAAGCTCGTGACGATAAAAGTAGCTCGAGCAAAAAGGGTGGAAAGAGAAAGGCTGATACCCCCAATGATGGAAGCCGTAGCAAAAAGCGGTCGAAAAAGAACCCAGCAGCAACATGATGATTCCATTGATAGCTTTTGAGAAAGGCAGGGACAGCTCGTCAATGAGACTGGCTCTATTAATGTATATGGAAACTTCAGAAATGGTCGCGCTGTGCTCACAACTCATTTGGAGTGAGACAGGATCCAATAAGTCACATCTCGTGCGAAGGTGAGCTTTTCCTCGCCAACTTCACCGTGTACTGGATCAATCAAGTTAGCTCGAGGAAACCCAATTGGAATGACAATAATGACTTACGCTCATGTAGCCAGCCCTCGTAGAACTTGAGCTCCTTATCCTTCAATGGGCATTTCTTGAAATACTCCTCAGCACCAGACAGCAAACAAACGTCATCCGCAGTCCCCTGCAACATAAGCAGACTAGGTTCATGCATCGGTGTGGCTTCACCCAACTGCTTGCACCCAGCACTAATATTATAGTCCACTCTTTCCAAAGCCCCATCCATCCCTTCCAAAGTGCAATAACCATGAAACAGCACATCCGCCTCAATTTCAGCATTTCTCACCGGATCTCTGGTCAACCTCGCAGGCTTGGGCGCCGCATGCATCTGAAATTTCGGCAACATCTTCGCCGTATATCGCAACAGTAGACGCATGAATCCTGTAGGGGCGTCTGGAAGATGTATAGCTGGGGCTTCGACGATGAAACCGCTGAGTTGTTGGAGAATTGATACTGGGCCTTGGGTACCGTAGTATAGCACTTGTTGGCCCCCCATTGAGTGGCCCATGAGAAAAACTGGATATGGGGAGGGAAGGACTGTCATGAGGAGTTCTGTCATGTCGAGGAGGACTGTTTTGGTAGGCCCTGAGGCGCCACGCTGGGATGGTAGTTTGGCGTTGCGGCCGAAGCCTCTGAGGTTCGGTGTTAGGTCGGTCTGTATTTGTTGCTTGTTGCGGGAGGGGAGGTGATACCTTTGATCATATGCGTACACTTCAATTCCATGACTGGCCAGATAGGGGAAGAAGAAGACACCAGGGTTGTTACCTGCATTTGTTTCGTCAGTGGAAGACAGAATAGTTCAATGCTATCTCGGAAACCCACAATGATCACTGAACCCATGCACAAACACGAGTCTCGCTTTGACAATTCCTGCAGGCTGTTTGTTGTAAAGAAAGAGAGTCAGGCTTGATGATGAGATGATAACAATCGTTTGTGCCGAGAGCTTGTAGGATTATCGCACCTTCCATGATTTCGTATACAGCGGGAAACCTAAAGATGAGATTGCACTCTCGTCGGTGACATATTTGCTTGAATCCGTGTTCATTTCAGGTGTGTAGCAAAGTTTGGTGGTACAGAAGAGGAAGATTGACAATTCTATGTGGAAAAAGATATTGGAAGCTTCTTTCACATGACAGGCGAATCTTCCGAGGCTAGCAACACCGTTGATGTGGATAAGCTTAAGTTTAAGTTCTTTCCCCTAGTAGAGAAGCTTGCGAGTATGAGTATCGGTGACTCCTTCCTCAGAGGCCTAGACTTGCGAATACAATGTTGTGGTTGCTGCCACTTCGGTACAAATCATCGTGACTAATGATGTTTGTCTCTTCGAAGTTCATCGGTCATTCCAGTTTATTCATCGATATCATAGCAATGGCTTCTAAGGTAGGCCAGATCTAGATGTTGCAGTCACTAATGAGGGCACACAGCCACCCCAGTACGAATTTACGCAATCTATAAACGTGGCAATGCACGACACTTCCCCAAGCCGACAGCAGCATCGTTGAAGAAAAGTTCATTACGAAATAGTCCTCTAGAAAGCAATACAACATCCTGGTGTCACTACGCAAACACATCCGCCCAGTAGCGCTCACCCTTTAGCTTTGAAACCCACTCAGCGGCTTCTTCCTCGCTGCCTCCATGGTATTCCATTCTGATCTTCTTCATGACCTCGGCGATACCGGTCCCCACTACACCCGCACCACAAAGGTAGAGAGATGCATTCTGCTTGAACATCTCGATGGCATCTTTGCGATCGTGCCAGATACGATCCTGCACAAAACGTGCACCACAGGATTTTTCGGACGCGTGAGTGAATGCTCTGCGAACGTCGACTACGCCAGCCTTCTCCCATGCATCAAACTCCTCACGGTACATGTCGTCTTCATCTGGGGCATTGAGACCATAGAATAGCAGCGCAGCACCGACCTTCTTACCAGCCGCCTTCTTGAGAGCGCGCTCGGCCACAAAGGCACGGAAGGGAGCAAGACCTGTACCGGCACATGCCATGATAATGGGTGACTCGTTATCCTTTGGTAGACCGAAGCCGGTACGACTTGCTCGGTGACTTATCTGGACGCGATCTCCGGGCGAAAGTCTCTCAAGAAAGTTGCTGGACACACCTTCGAAATGACGACCTTCACCTCTGCCTTTAGCGGGAGCGTCGATAACAGACCATGTAAGGCTGGCGACATTCTCCTTCTCAAGGGGCGAGGAGGAGATACTGTACTGACGGACTCTCATGGGAGGAACGGCTCCGAGGAATTGTCCAATAGAAAACTCGGCTGTTGGGTACTCCTCCAGGATGTCTAAGACGCTGATGTTGTTCTTCTGGAAGCTTTCGTCACCAGCTCGATTTGCAAGCTCTTTGGACGCAGCTTCCTCTGGGATCGTCTTGGCGATCATCTGAACAGCGCGAGAAGTGGCAGGCTGTGCAAGCTCTACCATACCTGACAGGATATCGTATACGGGGATCGCAATACCGGTAGGCAATGAGGTTGCAGAGCCTTCTTCGATCTTCAGTGTAGCGTCCCATGGCAGACGCAATCTCCTCATTACCCGACAAACATTCTCGATTGGATTATGTGGCAGCACGGCCAGGTAGTCGCCAGTCTTGTACGTAAGACCTGTTGGAAGGTTCAAAGCGATATGACGCTTGCGCGGAGCTCCAGGTTTGGTGAGTAGACGTGTATCACGAACTTCGGCGACCTGCATGTTCTGCCTCAAGAGGTTTGAACGAGATTGAAGATCAACCTCTACTTTCAGCTCGCTTGCGTCGCTTTGTGACTGCTCTACGGAGCTGCCTTTCTCGCCGAACGCTTTGGACACGGCAGGCCAAAATTGCTCATCCTGCCATTTATCGAACTTGTCAAAGACGCTGCCATCAGTGACATCGGCTGCAAATCGATCGGCTAGACGCTCGGCGCCTTTCTCCGCTAAAGTAGAGTCGACGACCGTAGGTATACGTTGGTATGTGCTCGCCCATTCCTCTGTAGATTGGAATTAGCATGGATGGAAAGGAGGCAAAAGCGGCAGAGAACGTACTATTACCCACGCCAAACACTGAATATCTGACGCCTTTGAGCTCTTTTCTGTCGGCCTTCTCAAGCCAATTACAGAAATGGGAAGCGTTATCAGGAGGCTGACCTTCGTAACTGGCTGTGATGATGACTGCAGGGATATCTTTGGGCATGCCAGATGCGAGTGAATCCATGGTAGCCACCTTCGCTTTGTAACCGTGCCTTGCCGCACTAGAACTGAGGGATTGAGCGAGTGCCTCGCAGGTTCCAGTGTTTGATCCGTACAGAACCAACAGGGGAGCGGCGTTAGGATCGGTCTCGGCAGTGTCATGTTGCTTATGCTGTTTCTTGTGTTCAGCATTGGAAGATGCACCTATGCTCCCCACCAATTCCTCGATCATGTCAGGATCCCTCAACTCTGCTTTCATGCGGAAGCTATCGGGCTTAATTGTCAATGTGGTCTTGATCTGAAGCGTGTATGAAGGATCGGCTAAGCGGAAACGGAAGGTCTGGAGCAAGGTAGCCACGCAAAGAAGAGCTTCTTGCCAAGCGAAAGGCCGGCCAATGCAGGCTCTCATACCATTACCGAAGGGCTAGAACACAGTCAGTAAATCTGAGGAGGAGCACTAAGCTTTCTGTCGCTTGTCTTACCTTCCATGAGTGGGGTGGCAATTTGCCAAAAGGTTCATCGAGCATGCGTTCCGGCTTGAAGGCTTCCGCGTCCTCACCGTAGACAGCTGCATCACGATGTATAAGCGGGAGTACGGCGACGCAGACGTCTCCTTTCTTGACTCTGTACCTTCCACCCAGCACTTGGTCTTCTTTGGCCGTCAGCGCAAACCCGGGCGCTGTCGGGTGGAGGCGCAAAGTTTCGCGCAGACAAGCATTAATGTATGGCAGCTTCGACAGAAGGTCCAAAGTGATCTTCTGCTTTCCTATAATATCATCGACCTCCTTCTGCGCTGCGCTGTAGGCTTCGGGGTTGGAAAGTAACTCGTAGAAAAGGAATGACAGCAGTCCAGATGTGGTTTCGTGACCTGCCTACGTATCAAGACGAGTAAGCACTTGTGCCGCTCGGAGATGTGTGGAGCACACTCACTATGAGGAAGGTAATCATGTTTCGGATGATTACTTCTTCCGGAAGCTGTTCACCAGTTTTGCTGTCTCTGCCGTTGATCATTGCGTTCAATAGATCCTTCTTGTCGGACGGGTGCTTGCGACGCTCATCCAAAAGTTGTTTGGCAACTGTCTGGAGTTCATCGATGTCATCATGGAATTGTTGGTTGCTCTTGCTATAGAGCATTTCCGGAGCAAAGCCTGGTCGTCGAGCTCGAGCGCCAGCGCCTGTGAGTAAGCCCAGCATGGCTTTGACGAATGGGTGCATGTCATCGTGGTAGAAAGAATTGAAGCGATCGCCCATGGCGCACCTAGAAGCTCGTCAGTGTTGCTGAACACACTAGGCTACCTGTTATACAGCATCTTACAGAGCGATAGAATCAAGAGTCAGTCGAGTAAAGTCGTCCGTAACATCAATCGCACTGTGGGGACCAAATCTGGCCCACTTCAGTACAAGTTGAGATGCGACATCTGCCATCTCGTTGAACATGGACTCAATTGACAGCGGCCCAAATGCTGGCATAAGGATGCGGTGGGCGATCTCCCAATTGTGCTCACCCGGCTGGGCAGTGAATAAACCATCTTTGACTCCATGGCGGATCTCCTTTAGAGGACCAGCAACTGCTTTCTCGAACTTCTCTTCATCGAACAGATCTTTCGCTAGCTCGTGGGAGGCGACAAAAATACGTTCCGCTCCTATCTTGAGCTTGAAGATAGGTCCTGTACAATCAGCTTTGAACAAGATTGATCTAGCGAGATCAAGTATCATACCGTACAGCTGGGCTATTTTGGCCAAGCTTTCCTGAGGGTGTGCGGCATCGATACTCAATACGTTCCCAAGAAAGGGCAAGCCTGCTGGTTGTGGAATTGGCTCCATTATAGTCATAGCTGAACAAATGTGATGATATTTGTCGACGACAGGGAATCGCCAGCTATTTGAAGATTGATGGGAGTAATAGAGTTGAACTACAATGTTACCTGCCTGCAATCAGCTTCCAATGAGCACATCGACGTGCCTATCGAGCTCGGCCAGGTTACCGTATTGGGTAATCATCCCGAGTATGCTTTTGCGACCTCGGTCTCACATGTTGGCCTCATTCGTTGTTTTGTCGTATACAACAAGGTCTTCGACCAGCGCTGGTTCATTCATAACCAGGTAAGGAAGTTTGACTATCTTCCGGCGTGAATCTACGATGGGTCCGTCGAGAATCTGCTGTAGTGACCAAGAAGTTGAACAACAGGAAGGCGCAAGTGTAGGTTGCACTTTCTCGAAGCTGCTCGCAGGGCTCATGAGCAGCGCTCAAGACGAACCCCATGTACTACATGGGATCGGGGCCTCTGGATACATGATGTTGTACCTCACGTCGCACAGTTACCATCGGCCTGTTCTTGGGGGTTTCTCGTTTGCGTGCTGTATCAAATAAGGACATCCAGCGCCGTTGGTCAAGAATCGGGCCTCGGCATCTTCGGGTCCTGGTCTTGTTGCCAACAAATGCCAACCTCTCGTTGCTTTCGAAACACCGTTCGCGGCGTTGGACACGCATGACATATCAATCAAACAGATTGAAAGGAAACGATGTCAGGCCGTCACGCCGTCGTTCTGTCTGCATCCTCTTGGTCTGAACTTCATGTTCGAAGCAGACCAGGTCGGGTATGATACCTTACGTACGTCAAGAGATTGATGTGAACTCATGAGATCAGTGATAATATCGGCGTAAAGCGAACATATCTTCAACAATGATATTGCCAGCATGTATCTAGCCAAAAATTTAAGTAGGAGTATCAAGATATGGAAGAAAGAAACGCTTCCCGGGGTAAAAACAAACGCCGTTCCCATCATGATTGTCCAGTTTCGTACACATGATAAAATTACATGATCATGCCAAAAGCGCGTAGTGGTGATTTGGCTGGGCGAGACGGTGTCCGACTCCGTGGAGCCAGCCGATCATGCACTATACGCTGTTATTCTCTGCGATAATACTTAGACTCGATCCGATGCGGGGACAGCAAAGGTAGGAGTCAGTGGCTGACAACGTGCGGATGGAGTACTTACAACAAAGATAGCGTCAAGTCACCACGAATACTGGCCTTGAGTTCAATTTCGACGTCGAGGTTGGCATCCAGTTTGAGTTTCAGACCATCGGTCTCGTCGAGGAGGGAAGCTTCCTGCTTTGGCGGCTTCTTGTAGTAGGGCTGGTCGGGGTTGCTGCCTCGCATGGGGATCTCTCCTCTGTCTGCGCGAGCCTTGGTGACGGGACCGTCCATGGATGTTGAATCAGGGCCGATACGCTCGAAGGGTTGCATCTCGTGTAGCTCGCCATTGGCGTCGGCTTCCTCCAGGGCTTCGAGAGAATTGGTGTGCATGTATTTGCCATCTCTCTGGTCGTTCTTCACTCGCTTTCTTCGGGCACGGCGTGATGAGGACCTCGAACGTTCGGTTTGCAGACCTGAACTCAATCAGTCTCCAGCACAGGAGTGTGTGAAACAATTGGCATACCAGTCTCGCGCTTTTCCTTGTTGTAGTACTCATTATGCTTCTTCTGTTGTGTGACGGTCCTTTGATTCTGCGACTGCTCGGCTTGACTTCCGGGGAAACGTTTCTCGTCTCCAGAGGGGTACTCGGGCTCCCAGTTCTGACGCGCTTCGACTCGTTGCTCGTCGGTGACGGGCGGCATGATTGGATATATCGGGGGTTGTTGGTCGTTGATGGTGGGTTAGGACAATTATTGGGCTTGGATACTATGGAGAGTAGGAAAGCACAGTGCTAGTGGTCGGGGCAGCAAGACAGTGCAAGGAAAAAGCAGTGACGTCCGCGGGCATGATTCTCGAGGCAGGGAACATCTTTCGGCTCGCCAGTCTCTCGATCTCGAGACAAGCGTGGCTCACAGCATACCGAGCGACGCCTGCGCCATGATCAAATCCATGTGCCACACAAACCTGATTTCCAAGGGATCCGCACACCAGCCACACGTCATAGCACACTCCTGCACGCAATTTGATGCCTCGTTGAAGACCACGCGTTTTCGCTGTTCAACCCTTTTCAGACAAAGCGGCAGGGGTATGAGCGGGGCAGAGTCTAAAGTTGCAAGCCCTAGCGAGCCGTGGCTAGGGTGTGGCTTGAGAATCAAGTCTTGAATGTGGAGAAGTGATTTATCAGAAGGAAATTTCACGAGACCGCTCAAACACTATTGCATGATCGAGGTGCTGCGCCTCACTAGCTCACATTGTCGACGTCAGGCTGTCTGGAGGGTTCTGAAGGTGTAGCGAGGTTGTGTGGTGTATCAAGCTTGACAAAATTGCATGAGTACGAGGACAATCTGACCGCCATGTGCAGGTCATCATGTAGACTGATATCACAAGGTCGGGTAGTAATGGTAGACGCATGAGCAAGGGAGGAGTAACTCAGAAAGACACTGGTCCGGTTTCACAACAGTCTCGCGTGCATGAGAGGAATCTGCTCGAATGGATGGAAAGTCGTCTCGTCGTTTTTGATCTAAACGTACTTTACAAGATACAAGAAAGGAAAGATAATGAACATATGGTAATCCAACAAGTGCCAAAACTCCATGATATCCCATTATAAGTGTCATCTCAACATTGATCGTACGCAACGCAGGCGCATGTATAGTGACAATGGTTCTAGTTACTGGTAAAATGTTAGTGTTGCTCGGTAAGAAGATGTCCACAAAAACGTACAGCAATCCAAGAGTCAAATCACCGTGAATCTTAGCCTTGAGTTGAATCTCAATGTCCAGGTTAAGCTCCAGTCTCAGACGAAGTTGCTCGCCCTTACCGCCATCTTCCTCTTCCTCACCGCCGCCTTGCTTTTGACCACCTGTCAGGCCGCCAAGTGCGTTGCCAGCAGTGTTTCCGACTTGGTTGACGGCCTGTCCAGCAGTGTTCTGAACCATCTCACCGGCTCCACCAACAGCGTCACCTCCAGGGACGTTCTCAGTGATGTCGTCCAAGGGACCACCACCACCACCTCCTCCTTGCTTCTTCTGGCGTTGACGTTGACGACGTCCACCGTTCGCGGAGGCATCGCTGCGGGCAACTGATTCGGTGTCGCTATCACCTCCACGGCGGCCGCGACCACGGCTTTGACGTCGGCGAGATTGAGATGCTTGACGAGACTTTTGTTGTTGAGGTTCCGGTTCGGCTTCTTCTTCTCCGTCGGCATTGGCTTCGGCTTCAGCGTCACCATTTGCTTCTGCGTCAGCACCGCCGTCTCCTTCCGACTGGTCGGGGGTGGGTTGTTGTTGTTGCTGCTGCTTCTTTCCACCACCGAGCTTCTGGGGCTTCTTTCTCTCGGGGGCACTGGCACCACCCTCGGCTCCGGCAGAAGCTTGCTTGTCCGACATGGTAATGAATCAATGGATGTGTAGTGGATGTAGTGGTAGGCGTGGTATGGGGACTTGAGGTGACTGCGAGGAGGAAGAAAATAGAAGGACAGAAAACGACCGGCTGATACTTGGAAAACTGGAAGCACCCTTGACACCCGAACAGGTTTCCAAACCCGCATGAATGTCAATGGGCGGTCCTTTGACGTAACATTGGCTCACCAGCCACATTTCTCGAGGACCGAAGTGGGCACTTGAGCATGCAGGCGTGCTGATCGCGTGTGAGCCAATGCATGAAGTTCGCTACGAGTTGCAATTTGCCGAAAGTATCAGAATCGGCCACTGGGGCTTGATCACACCTGCCACAGAGAGGCGTCGCGATCGCAAACCGTGTCTGTGCGGAAGACGGCATTCAACCTTCCGACGTGCTCGCTTGACTGGAAGGAGCGCGGGAGCTGGGCGACGATGATGATGATGGTGGTTGTCTCTGACGGGACGCGACGGCCTCAGGCTGTTGCTGTTGGGACCGAAGATCAAAAATGCTTTTCGTGATCAATCGCATCGAGATCGGATGACAAGACTTGCGGGATGTCTCAAATGCGCATGTCGTTGTATTGTGGAAAACGTGGCTCGCACGAATGAAGCATGAGCGTCATGTGTCAGTTTGCTGAACATTTGCTTTTCTTTTTTTTTGGTGTAGAATTCCAGTGCACACTGTTCCTAGATCTCCTCTCAATGTTGGATGGTAGTCATGCGACCAAGTAGGTATACCTCTCTTACACTCTCATTCGATTACCGCGTCTGTGGCAGGGCACTGCATCTTCGAAGATGCTTGATTGGCATGCACGTAGTACACTAGCTTGTGACTTGGTAAGAAGTCCTTTGAACTTCGGGACCATCGTCAGATCGTTAGAGCAAAGCCATACAACAATGATTGCCAGGAAGTGCAAGTGGCCTCTATGTGCTGTCAGGAGCAGCCAAGACTTCTGACCGTCGGGAAACACATAGGGGAGCTCCGGCCATCTATAGAGCCGACCTAGCTCTACGTCGGCTTCGTTATCTGATCCTCGGGATATAGTGTACTCGTAGGCCATCATACTTGGGTACATCGCCGTCGTCTTTTCTTTTCGGGACTGTCAAGAAATAAGTCCAAGCTACAGGTAGAGATGAGTGATCAGGCCTCAAAAGATGAAGCGGCAAAGGCTCGCATCATCTCTCACATGAATGCAGACCACCACGATTCGGTAAGTACAGCTATTTTCAGGACCTTGTCTCATCTGCTCATGATAATGCTATAGGTTGTCCGATATCTCGAGAACTACCATCATCTTCCAGGCTACCAAGCATACAAGGGTAGAATCTCTGACGCTTCACTCGAACACATCGCTTTCGAATGTGCCGGGTTGAAGTACAGAACGGCTCTGGATCCACCAATGTCCTCATTCCGGGAGGCACGAGAGCGCTTGGTGCAAATGGACAAGGAATGTCTCCAGGCACTCGGCCGGAGCGACATCACTGTCAAAGAGTACATCTCACCGACTGGGCTGTATCTGGCAGGGTTTGTGATTGTGTCGACAACTCTCGTGGCATTCAGCTTAAGAAGCAATTTCGAGGCAGGGAGTCTTATATCCGCCGTAGTGCCCGACTGGTTTGCTCGGTTCTGCTGGACGATCCAGCCATTCATCTTCTACGGCATGCTGGTCATACATAGCGCAGAAACATGGCACATGGCTAGCGGGCGTCTGAGGAAGCACAACGTCAATGTACGCAGTCGAATCTGGTGGTTGTGGATGGGTACCACATTTATCGAGGGTGTTGGCGCGTACAACAGGTCAGTATTCTTTCCGCCGCTATCGAATATTAAATTTTTTTCTAATCGAGTCGATCACAGATTTGACAAGATGATCAAGAAGAAGAGAGCTGAAAAAGACAAGCAGAAGCACTAAAATGGAATTCCACGCTCATGCCATGCTCAAGCCATGCGGGCGCCCAAACGCGGAGTCGAAGTCGATTGTCTTTGTGAGGGGTGGCAGGAAGTTTTCGACTCCCAGCAGTTGCGCCGTGAGTTGCACCAGACTTGAACGCGACGAAGCGCGTGTCACTGTTGACAACGGGATTCCGCAAGGCTGGATAGCAACGTGCAGGTCAACGGGAGTAGATTGTGCTTGGTGCGATAGAGTAGATGATAGATTAACGAAGGCGCCAAGGCCCGCCAGCATCTCGAAATGCCTTCTCCGAAGACGATCTCTAGATGCCGAGAGTGACTTGGTCCAGGTACTCCGACCCTTGTACATTCTGTCCTTCAGTCCTCTCTCTTTCTGCCTCCGTCTCGTCTTGTTCACGTTGGCCATGAATTGATTGGTCGTAAGAGGATTGGATCTTGGTTCATGTCTCAATTGTCGTTTGTCTCTGTTTCATACTGATCTGGTACGTCGTCTGCGCAGAGCCGGACCACTGCTACAAAAGCCCATCTGTCATGCGGACAAAGTCGACATGATCGATCGGACCTTGTAAATCATTCCATCCAAGGCCGCAAACCCGACATGGCGCGCAATCCAGCAATTGATCCCCCGCGCTTTGCACCACCCGCGAGGGTCTACTCGAGCACTTCCCCGTCACCCTCGACATCACCATCCTCTTCTCCATCTCGACATGGCCGCAACTACTCGCAGTCGTACGATCCCCTGGGCCGAGATCTGTCCCCGACGCGCACACTGAAAGCCTTCACGTCGGCGCCAGGCAGTGATGAAAGCAGGGGCCAGGTAGCCCTGGTGCGCTTGATTGAGAAGGCATCGACTTCAGAAAGAGCTTTTGGAATCAGGATAGCCCAGACGTGCAAGGACATCAAAGCGTGGCACAATGAACTGCAGCAATGGCCATGGGCCGACTCGTTCGAGCCTCCCGCCCATGCCGCCGACGCCGTCGAGGGGCCATACTGGGGCAGTCTGCGTGAGAACCAGGTCATTGCCTACGAACAGCGCATCCAGGACATCCGGGAAGCCTTGTTTGATGGAGATGTTGATGAGCTCAAAGACTATGTCCTCTCGCACCACATACAACCAAAGACATCCGAATACGAACACTACGAACATCTCGACGATTTTACTGCCCTCATTACTGCCACCATTCTGCGTGCATTGCCAGACCTTTCGCGACTGGATCGTTTGTTGAATACCTGGTCCATGCGTGTTACGCTGCTGCGCAAGGTCCCAGGCTATCTCAGAGGCCTCGACCAAGCCAAGGCTGATCTAGATAAGGCATGGTCTGACATGACGACCTGTCTCAGAGACTCTCGGGATATCACTGTTACGCGCAATGCTTTCCAATCGCTCCAAGAACAACTCGAATCACGAATGGGAAAGGTTGGCGGACGACTAGACTCTTTGTTAGACGATCTTGAAGGAAGGGAAGAGACTCTCCCAGACGCTTGGATCGACACGTTCGAGTCGCTCGAAACGAGCTACAGTGACTGGCTTACCCAGACTGAACGTCACATCGTTGCTCAGAATATGCCTCTGCATGTGCCTGCTGTCAAGAAGTCGACTCCTGCTGATGTCACAACCCGTGAGATGTCCTCCTCCACCACAGACTCCTCAGACCAGGAAGAGCCTGTCCCTGTCCATGCTGCCCCAGAACTGCTGTCATCTTCCAGCCCTGCCCCAGAGCCCACCTTGCCCAACGAAAGTGTTCCGACCGAAGCCACCGGCCGAGGTCGACAAGACGCTCTTGTTCAGCAGGTAGAAAGCCCTATCCTGGGAACGAGTCCCGCTTTCTTGCCTGACTTGGACGAATCCTCCGACGTGGAGAGCGATAGTGTCTCGCAAGACCTGAAGAGGATACCTACCTTACCGACGGAAGCTTCTCAACCTGTTCCTTCCTCCACTGGCTCTTTACACCGAGCCGGAAGTCTGAAATCTTTGTCACCGAGCCTCTCAAGGTCTCGCCATGTGCCCATCGTTGTCGATTACAATGGAAGTCGCACAGCATCTCCGCCTTCGAGTGCTCCGACTCCCGACCTCGTATCACCCTCGGTCTCTGCCAACAACTCTTCGTCCCCGACTGTCGAGCAGGCCTCTCCAGCCGTGAGTAACGTTCGCGCTAGAGCAGCCTTCCTCAATGGAGGCATTGAGCGTACCCAGTCGCTTCAAAAGTCTGTCAACAGTCCTGTTCGATCATTCGAACATGCTTCCATGGCCTTCACAAAGCTTTTCAACAAGACAAACAATGCTGCCAATGGCACCACAAATCATTCGAGGACGAGTTCCACTTCTAGCAAGTCAAGTGCCCGAAAGGGTCTTGGTTTGGGCATCAAAACCCACGAAGGCTTTCGCCATTTTCATCGCTCTACATCTCTGACAAATCAATCTCAGCCTGATAAAGACAAGAGAAACCTAGCGACCGAATCTCAGCAAATTGTCCATGCGTCTTCGCCGCCTACACGACAGAGTTTCAGCCCAGATCGGAATACGGGTTCTCGTGCAGTCTCTCAACCAGCAGCACAAATCAACTTTGCTCGGGAGCACGAACGACCCATGGAAGCTTATCTTACTCCCGAGCTTGATCAAGATTATTTCCCCTCGACCGAGAATAGTAAATCAACCATCGACACGGCTTGGAACTCTCCCGCGCCAGTTGAGTTCCCCGAAAACTGGCCCCTGCCTCTGCCTGTCAAGATATATGACGAAGAGATATCCACCCCGAGGGAGCCAATGGATTCCGATGTGTTCGAGAAAATGTTTGTTGATAGTCTACCGGGAACACCACAAACTAAATCTCGGCCACCATCACAGGAGAGCAATCCGTTCGAGAACATGTTCAGATCGAAAAGGTCAAAGTCAAAAGAGCCACTCATGGATGACACCATGCTCGGCGGCATGGCTCAACATAGACCTCGTAGCGGTTCATCTTCGCCTGGAGGTCCTAGACCAAGACACATGTCAAGGCCTAGCACCACAAGCTTGACATTCGAGCCAATCACGGAGTTGCCAACGCCGGGATCGTTCGATGCAACTCCTGAGGTGCAGGATGCCTCTGCGGCGGGGTATTTCAGAGCTAAGCAAGTGCAGACTTCGCCAGGTAGTAGGCTCTCACCAGCTGCTAGAAGCAATACTTCGTGGAGTAACTTCAGCGCGATTGGTGCCGGACACGATGATGTCAATGAGGGTTCCGACGACCGTGAGGACCAGTACAGCTTCGCGGAGAGACGCCCAATGATCAAGAGAGCTTCTGTCACCTCTATTGAGAACCATCCAAGGTCAGAGCTGAATACCATCGAAATACCTGATATGCCGAGGCGGCATAGTCTCTCGCCCCCTACCACAGCCAAACTTGTCAAAGAGCAATCCTTCGAACAGATGAACAACGAGATGTTATCCCACGACGATATTGGTGGTGAACCCCCTGCTTTCGGATTGCCGCCACCTACATTGAGTTCTGATCTGGAACCACGCATTACTGGTAACACAGTAGGAGCGATCAAGCCGCCTCCCTTGAATCTTGAAGTACATAAACGTCGCTATGTTGTAGAACCGGAAGCAACACCCCGAGCATCAGAATCCAACCGCAGCATCTCGCAGCCCGAGACCACTAAGAAGGGACACAAGCGTAACATCTCGAACGCTGAGCAGTTGGATAGACACGTCAGCCGGGTTTTGAACACACTGCCTTCCCGAATTGCATTCAAGCCCTCTCTCTCGATTCCATCTCGTGAGCCATCTCGTGAGCCATCCCCTGCGCCGGCCACCGCTGCTGGTCCACCCCGACCACGCCCTGCGTTGTCGAGTAAGCCTCCTCGTACAGGGCTCACTCTGTCCGCTGTGCAGTCGGAATTGACATCAAGGAAGTCAACTGCAAACGATGCGGACGGCAAGATGTACTACTTGACGCAAGAGGGCAAGGAACAACCAATCAAACTGTTTGTCCGCCTGGTAGGCGAGGGCGAACGCTGTATGGTACGCGTAGGCGGCGGTTGGGCCGACCTAGGCGAGTATTTGCGTCAATACGCCGAGCACCACGGCCATCGTACCTTTAGTGACGGTAAGCTGGAAGTGGGCAGCATGCGTTTAGGTGGCGGTACGAAGGCTAGAACACCTCTTAGCAGACCTGGAAGTGTACTCGATCGTCCTGATAGCAGTATGAGCTTCAGAAGTCGTTCTTCCTTTGGCGCTGCAGGTACTCCGATGCCTGTGGATATGATGCACAGTAGTCCTTCGGCCACCACTCAGCCTATCGATCTTACACCTACGACCACACGCAATGGCGCTTATCACACTCCTACGGGCTCCGTCAAAAGCTCCTCGCGCCCATCCACCGCCGATACCTTCCTGAACGCCTCTCCCTCTTCATGGTCGGGCCAGGGCATTGGTCTCGCAGGTCCTTCTGTCAAACACTCCCGCGGCAACCGTGAGCTTGATGAGCAAAAGGCTCGCTGGGTCGAAGAAATGATGACTCGAGCCAAGCAAGCCAGCAGTGTCGAGAGAAAGAAGAGCGAGACTGCTTGGTCAGACATGGGCAAAGTAGGTGGCACGAGACGTATGGTTTTCAGACACAAGACCAGTGGTGAAAACGGAAGTGGCTAAGCCTGCTTTACCCTTTCCTTTAGTACTCGACTCCTTGTGTCTACATTTGTTTTTAGGAACTGGCGTTGAAAGGTTGAATTACGCCTCTATGTTAACCATGACCAGTTTTCTTATTTTGTTTTTGTTTTCCGGTTTCTTGTTTTCTTTCGGGTTTTGATATCACAGGCGTGTTTTCAGCGAAAAGAGTAGCGAAGCGAAAGCAGCGGAATAGTATATGCGAGTGTCTTTTCAGATAGCCTACAGCAATGTTCATCACACCCAGTACTTGCTATTTCGAATTCGCAGAGTTGAGCCTAGGTCGTGGTTTCGGTTGCTATGTTTGTGCTTTGGAGTCGCGCCTGCATTTCTTGTCATCTCGGTGGCTCTTACTCTCGGTCGGCAGGATCGATGCTGCCTGTTTCGGCTGGTCGATCCTTCCTTGATGCTAAACTGTCCCTTCCCATAAGCGTTTGTCGTTCGGTCGTTCTTTACGATCGCAATTCACTGCTGTTTCCTATCTGCTTGACTTTTGTTTCCATGCTCGGTCGCCCTTTCCTGATTTGCTCGGTGGTTCCTGTCGCCTTCTTGACTGGTGAAAAGTATCCTAGGATTCTACGAATGAATTGTGTAGAACGTCGGATAAGGGAGATAGTGAGAGTTGGAGGCCGTACATGAAATCCACAATCGAGTCGACTTCGATGTAGGAGGATCAACGGAGCAAGATGATCATTTAATAAACCCTGTCATAGTTCACCCGACTAATACCCTCGCGTGCTTGGCTCCAACACCACTCCCAGCGAATCCTCACATTACGCAAGAAACAGAAACAAGCGTCTTGGGACTCAACTGCCCGCATCCGATGCTTCTGGGACGTATCCGAAAAGAGGGTTGTCAAACTGCCACACTTTCACAAATCCAACAATCCATCTACCTATCTCGGTATCGAGTCCGAGCCAACGTGCGCCAGTTCATAGATCACACTTTCCCCAAGCAAACGAGAAACCTAAAGACCGAGCATGTTGAACGAGCACAAAGCCAAGCATCCTAAACGAGAACGAGAACGAGAAACAGCGCTGAAAACGAACGAGTCAAGTGAGAATGTCACCGACAAAACACATGTCACCGACAAGACACACACATCACCAACAAGTATGTGCCTAGCAGAATGTCACCAACCTAACCCCCCTTCGTAAAAAATTACCCAATTCGGCAGTTGCATTTTCGATCATACAATAACCCTACACACCCTGGTAAACTCTAAAACAGTTTTCCGCTACCTAAGCCCTATACCACTATGAGGCTCAAAAAGCGAAACCGACGGTAGTGATCTGGGGATGAAAATTGCGCCTTCGGTGTGTCCGAGTGAGGCTGTGTGGTTTCGCTCGGAGTCGGGCATTTGCTCCGGGGTTTGGGGATGATGATGGGGGGTTTTGCTCTATGTTTTGTTTGGGCGATCGCAGAGGGAAGGGGAAGCAATGAATTGTGAGGCGAAGAGAGCTGGCTAGAGTGAGTGTGAATTAGACTCCTGCGGCACCAATTGCTCGTCTTCATGCACTGATCGAGAAGGAGAATCAAGTATGGATCTTTCAACGGAGCCGGGGTAGTTTTGCATCCGAGGAGATCTCGACTTCTAGCCGTTCCGACTAGACCAAACAAGGGTCCTGGAAACGAAGAACCTCAGGTCAGTGTCTTTTACATGCCTGTCACTCATATATGAAATGGTGGTTATCGGCAAGGGTCACCAATCAGACGAGTCCCCGCCAGAGTGGAAAGTGTCAAAGAAGATCCGTGACTAAGGGCAGAGTTTGGGACTAGAATTAAGGTGTTGGGTAAATTAACGGGCAATTGATGACAGAAGTTTATTCATCATGTCTATCTAGACTACACTTCGTGGACTTGTGACTTGGCAATGATCTCGCATCTGACCTAAGATATTCGTGAGTTTCTCTGGGAAGATGATCGGCGATCCCATTATGCTGGACAAATCCCTCTCGATCCATCATTGCTGCTGCTGCTTTGGCTGGTTCGGCATTGCATGGTGTCCTCCTCTTGCTATCGGCTGCGTATAAATCTGATGGTGAGGATGGTGTCCGATGTTCTGCCAGACTCCGGTGTTGTTCCAGGATGGCGGCGGCTGCATCCCTGGAGGGTATTGAGCAGGATGAGCATGTTGATATGTAGGCAATATTGGCTGCTGTGTATGACTGCTGAGAGGCAAAAACATCACTGGATGTGCCGAGTCTCGTCGTGGTTCCACTTGTGTGGCATGTGGAAACAAGTGTGTCTTGTGATTCGCTTGGTCTGAGGAAGGAACGACTGTGATTGTCGGCGTCGCGACAACATTCATTGGTGCCGAGGCTTTAGGTCGAGACGTGCTGGTCTGGAGGCCATGGTCCTCGAGCAGGAACATCCCAGTTGCTCCCATCACGGACTCGTGCAAAAAGTCGTGCGAACGCAGCTTCTGGCCCATGCTCCAGTCGAATGGATTCGTAGTGTGTGCATCATGCCCATTTGGTGGGTTCCGCACACTCATGGGAGATATTGCCTCGGAATTCATCGACATCTTACGCGCCTCATACGCTTCTCGCACATGTGTCAGGCCTTCAGCTATCCGAGACATTGCTAGTCCCGTAAGTTGATGCATCTCCGCTTTGTCCATCTCGACGAATATCATGTGTGCCGCTTCTACTCTTTCAATATGTTCAAGACTCTCGCAGTCGATGGCGTCCAGCAACAGGATCATGCAAGCGTTGAAGGCTTGTTGCCCTATCTTCCAGTCGACGAGCGCCGATGGTACACGTTTGTGGAAGAACCGGAATGCGTCTAAAAGTGCTAGAGAAGAGTCTATCACCAGTGGTCTACCTCTGGGTATAAGAGGTATCGGCGAGGATGGGTGCGATGCTGGTTGGAAAAAGAATTCAGGCATGGTGCTGAATTGTCGGGGTCTGGGTGACGATGGTCGGTAGTCAGGACTGTTCCGATTGTTTTCGATGCGCTGACGGTTCAGAAGGATGATGTAGTTGTGTATGTTGCAGTAAGATACTGTGAGGCAAGGTGTCAGTGACATATAACATTGATGGTTGTTTCGTCTTACTCGTTGCCTTTGTCTCCATCGGCCATTCTGGGATTTCTGTTTCTTCCTTGATCCAAGACTTGTTGAACTGTAATGAGTCTGGCATCGTATCCCATAGAGCAATCAAGCGATCTGTGTACATATCAATCTTCGAGTCTGTGAGCTGGTTACTGCTCAGTATCTGTCGACCTAGAATGGTGAGTTGATCGAAGAACTCGCTCAACCGCAGAGCTACTGGATCTGTTGTGAGTGGGTCAGGAGGGGGGCAATCCCCAATCCCAGAGATGCCCAAAGGTCGACCCAGAGTCATGGAATATTCTTGGTCCATGTGCAGTAACCACCACCATAGATTTTTGCGTACGGTGCACTCTCGCAACGATGGAGCTGGATCCAAGAAGCGAGGGTCGCGGTGTAGACCGACAGAATGGGCCAGGCGGATTGTCATACCCGACAATGACCAGGCGTCAAGAAACCTTCCGCTATTCGTAAGATAGGGCGCAAGCATTGTCATAGTCTGGATGCCTCTCAGAGTAGGACGACTAGTGAAGGATGCTAGACGGAGAGCCTGCATTGCGGCGACGGCTACCTGAGTCAGCAATAAGACGACAGCCACTGATACCTCTGTGTCACTTACAGAATATCTCACCCTTGCGGCTTTGGGTGTTGGAGGCACCGGTTTGCGCCTCTTCATGACCTTCGAACGTATCCAGCTGTACGCCTAATGCCAGTGCCGCGAAAATGAGTGCGAGCAGATCTGGTACTTTCTCCGCGTTTTCTTGTACGTTGTCGAGAAAGTGTTCGACCTCCTTTCGAGTCAACTCTTCGGGTACGTAGGGGAAAGCGAAACCTTTAGCTTTCTGGCTGAACGAGTCGAGATAGTTGAAGAGCTGCTCGCTCGGAGGTAGACATTGCAACAACCCCTCAGTACGCGACATGGCAGGCCACAGTGTCGGAAAAGGGTACATCGCATCTTGAGTTGTGTACATATCTGCTGCTCTAGGCATAGCGTGTGAGAGAGACTTTGGCTCCGTGTTTAAATTTGCAAACTGATTGAATGGTCGGTCAGAATAGACAAATGCAGAGTACACGAACCTTACTCACATCCGCGATGACATTTGCCAGTCCTGGAGATCCGAAGTATATACTGTCTGTTTGATCGTTCGCGCGAAACCTTCGCTGTCGACTTGGTCGTCGTCCCGTGGACATCGTACGGACGCCTGATGATCCGTCCTCGGTCTCACTATCCTCAGAAAGGGACGTCCTGTCGGCCAAAAGACGCTCCTTGAGTCGTTGATTCTCTGCTCGTAATCTTCGGAGCTCTAGAGACTGTTGTATTGGTCCAAAATCTGCTCCCTCACCCAAAACGAAATGGCACTCCTTTGGGAGCCCTCGAGCACAACACGCCGAGCATGGCTTCGTACGATCACACTGTGTTGTCAAGCTTAGTATTGACAGGTATGAAAATCGCTGGACTGAATGGCTTACTTTTACTTTTCGTTCTCTGCACTTCGTGCAGCTCAGGAGTTGGCGTGGTTGCTGCTTTTTGAGCTTCTTCTCTGAGGCGGTCAAGGGACTCTCGATTCGCAGTGAAGAAGACGGCAATGTCTGCTGAGACTGTGTAGTTTCCGGCAACCCTTGCATTGGCCAGGAATTCATGTTCTCCATCAAAAGACTGTCAAGCTGAGCATGACTCTGGTTGAGGGTCTTGAATCATTAACATAGTCAAAGTCATTGCGGTGTATTAAAGCACATGCTAGGAAACACGGACGCTGTAGCGGCAGGTCAGCGTGAAACGATGCAACAGAAAGTTCAACTTATGCTTTCAGGTGGCGGAGCTAAAGATGCTAAGAAGTGGTGAGCCAATGACCTCCGCGACAGGGCCCACATCCCTATCTTGGAAAACGCAGACACTCGGCCGTGGTGCCGGAACCCCTAGGCTGAGGACTTACAGAGCTCAAGCCACACCTGTCAACCGTCCCAGACACCTGAGACTCCGGGGAAATATGACATGTGGTGTAGATGCATAACAAAGCGGCAAGCAAGACGCAGTTGGCTTCCACTCAGCTTGTGCCTCTATTCAATATCGTCATGTGCACAATAGACTGCCCTCCAAGATTGAACATGACTTCAACGTATACGCAGCGTATGTCTGCGAGATTTTGCAGAAGAAATCGGGTGTACAACGTGACCGAGAGGCCTAGACCCGTTAGGATCATGCACAATAGCGCCATGTTCCTAGGAAAAGGACATCGGTGAGGCAGATGACGAGATCGGACCCGGAGCCACGGTCGCAACATGACGGTAGACACGTTGACCCTCGTGATCGAAACCTCCAATCGGCATTTGGTAGAGAGGCCATCTTTGTTCAAGCTATTCGGTCAGGCTGTAGAATGTTGCTCATTGAGGTTGACAGTAATACACTTTCGGCTTTGGCCGAAGGTTAAAGCAGTAAAGATTAAGGTGACAGGATCGCTCGGAGAGCGCGGACTGGCGCAATAACGTGCCCTAGTTCGCCAGAACCACGACGATGATAATAGCCTCCAACGACGGCCAGCCCTTACTGGCATAGTCTGTGCCTTCTTACGCTCGCAGGATGAAGCGAGTCCAACTCGTGCAATATCATGGCTTGAGACCCAATACTACATAGGGTTTTCGACAGCTGAAGGATAACTAGTGGGTAATAATTGTAGATGGCGACAATTCGCTGAGCAGATGGCAGCGCGAGTGATTTGTCAGTCCCCTTGGCCACACGGGCGGCGTCAAAATCGCGGGTGTGGCACTGCCATGTGCGGAATGGCTTACAGTAAAGATGTTCCGGGTCTGCCGTCAAAGTCACTTGAATCATTTCCGTGTAAGGACCCGGTCTGCAGGAGATAGGGTGGTCGTGGCTGTACTCGTACAGCACGCCAAGGTTGATGAATCAACCAAAGTCGCTCGCTTTCGTCTGGGGGACGATTTCGTGACTAATTATCCAGGAACCACTTGGATGTCCAATAGTCGGCGTCTTTCCCGGCAGCTGTAGTCCAGGAACAGTCTGGCGGGTACCCGTTCTGGTAGGCTGCATCAACGGGCGTCGTTCGCACGTCCAGTCATCATGGAGATGCTCGGAATAAGCGATTGAGGCTTGAGTCCTGAGATGAGAATGCGGGTCGTCTTAGATCGATTCAAAATCCGGATCTTGTCGTCAATAAGATTGTCTCCAACGTTGACGTGACGATTGGAGCTCCTTCGGTAGGGTTAGATACAGTTTGAGAGGTCAGTAGAAGGGCACATGGTGATAGCTGGAGGTTTCAAAAACTAGGTTACGCCTTCTCTGATCCCGCTGCATCCACCGATGCAAAATGCTGACGACTCATGAGGTGGATTACCATCACAACGGACCCAGGTCCTGGGGGTGGGGCACCGTGTGCCTAGCAAACATAGCTCCTGCGTGGAGGTATCTCGTTCGTCGCTTCCCCTCGTCCTTTCACCAAGAGTCTTCCTCCATCTCTGAGCGGAAGGAGCAAAGACGCTTGAAGAGAAGATTATCACACTGGTGCTCCTGGTGCTCCAGGGGAAGAGCGCAAGGCAGTAATGAGCCATGCCTACGGATTGATACAGGGTCTTCAACAGTGCGGAACCGGCGTCGGAGGGGACACTATTCCATAGGGTCCCGCGCATAGACAGTCGCAACAGCCAATCAAAACCACGCAAAGTTGGACCCTTTCTTAAAGGATTAAAGAGGCGTAACGTCATTGTTTCAAAAAGGAGGGATATAGACATTTTGTCAGGTGACTATCCAAGCATCCAAACTATCATTCACGTATTCGGTTACATGTAGCATTTCCTTCATACTCGCACGTGAATATGTCTCACCAATCTATCCTTGCCAGCGGTCAACCAGACGCACAGGTCTAAGCTGAATGTTTCGCTCAAAACACATGACCTGTTCAATCACGCATTCCCAAGTATCGCCTGCTTTGGCCTGCCCAAGACCGTACGCTTCTGGCATCAGCATGTTACCAGAAGCGCTGTACTCCTTGATAAGAATGGGCAAATCTGTTCTTTGGGACACAGGCATCATATGAATATAAGCATGGAGCTTGGACGGCAGCTCACACTCATTGTAGTAATGAGCGCGGAAGAAAAGCGAGCACAGCCAGTGCTGCTCTGCGTAAATAGTCGCACGACGGATCATGGATTCACGAGGTTGAAGTCCAGTTGCCATTGTGCTGATAGCGCCATTGGAGAAGGGCAACATGGACTGATTCTTGCCTCCGAAGTCGAGTTTTTGGCCCGCTTTGGCTTCTTCACGCAAGGCTGCTTCAACCTGCCAATGAAGGACCATATCGCCATATCTACGAAGCGGTGATGTGGCTTTGCTGTAGGACTGAAGACCCAAGACACGGTGGTGCAATGGCTTGGTTGTGAGAATAGTAGAACCAGAGTTCCGAAGATATTCAATGGCCAGATGCATAGGAGCTTCGCCGTTGTTCTTCTCTGTGGCTGGTGCTAGAACCTCGTTGTAGTATACCTTCGCATCCTTGATGTCAGGACTGTCCACAGTACCGCGATAGATGAGGGGTATGTTTCTCTCCGCGCACCATGTCGCACCGATCTCGCATGCTAGAAGCATGAGTTCACGGACAAGGATATCAGAAACATCCTCACCTGTAGAGAACCACGAGGTTAACTCTTTGGTACGGTACTCAATGATAGGATCGCCTTGCACGTAACGTGCTCTTGTTCTAGACGGATGTTCCCATCCGAGTCCTGGGTTATTTTTCTGTTGCCAGATGGTAAAGTCGGGCTGATTCGAAGCTAAGAAGAGACCTCCAGCCGAACGACGGTTTGCTTGACGTCTTTCTGCAAGCATCTGCATTTTCTTCAGCATGTCTATCTCATGTGTGAGTAGATTGTTGCCGGTCTTCCTTGGTGTACGATGGGGAGGGTCTCCACCAACTCTAAGCGTGACGTCGGGACGTACACCAGCGTCGACACCAACAAGTCGAGACGCCTCCGCAGGGGTTATGAATTTGACGTTCCGGATGAAGCCAGGTTGGATTTTGTGCTCCAACGTCTCGCCTTGCAAATTCATCCTAGCACTGAAGGTCAAACAAGGGCGGTTTGCTTGCAGACTGAAGTGCTTCTTCGTTGACCATCTGGGCAGCATGACAAAAGCACGCTCCGGCATGTAGATGGTCTCGGTCATGTGTCGCGCCATCTTAGCGAGAGGATTGTCGTGTTCGAAGAAAGCGGTGGGATTGGCAATGTGGACGTGAACCCAATGTTCACCCTCTTCAGCATCTTCCACAGATACGCCATCATCAATCTCATGTGCACCTTCTCCATCGATACAAAAAACGGGAAGGTCGCCCCAGTCCTTACGCAAATGCGCCATTGAGTCTACGAATCCATGGTTGTTGTTCATCTCCATAATCTTGGTCATAAGCTGCTCTAGTGGTTTGGAATGTTGTGAAGAGGGCAGAAGCAGGTGGGAATCAAAACGGACCCGGTTTTCGTGAGGAGTCAAGACACCAATCTCTTGCAAAAAGGTGAAACCAGTCTTGGGGTCCATGTTGTGTTCTTCGTACATGCCAGTTGCCTGAAGGATAAGAGGGGGTAGAGCCTCTACACGAGGAAGACCGAGGAACAAGCCAGAGCACGTCCATGCCTCCATGAATTTGATCAGCTCGCGGTCAGAATCGTCAAATGCTTCTGTGTATTCGTATTGAACAACATCTTGTTTGTTGATATCAAAGCGTTTCTTGCTAGGTCCCACCCGACCATACGGAGTGACGTCGCGCAATTGACGGCTCTTTCTGATTAGTGATTGTGCTTTGTGAATAAAGTTGACAACGTGTTGACCAGATCGTGAGAACTGATGAGTTGCATCTTTGCCCGCCGCAAAAATGGCCAGATCGTCCTGCCACGATCTAAGCCAATTTCGAATCTTTTCGACATTCGCCACCTGCTCTTTGGATCTAATTTGGATGAAGCCTGTCAGACGATGACTTCTACGGTCATGGCCAAAGGCAAAGCCTCCCCGCGTGAGAGCATTGCGCACGGCGTAGATCTTTTCCTGGGTCAAGGAATCGTTCTTCTCCTTTCCCAAAAGTCTGGAGGCGATGAGGTCGAGAGTGCCAAATTTCAGGTCAGTAGGGTGAGCTAGTAAGTGATGGGCATTGTCAAGAGTCGTTGCATTTTGGCGATAGATTTCGTCGCTCTTTCTTTGAAAGTCGAGCATGCGGGTGACTAAAGGCGCAGAGACGTGTCTCGGCACACTCAAATCAAACATTTGGGCTCTGTCCAGCAGATCCTCAGTGATTCCCTCGTCAGGAAGATGTGGGATGATGGGGTCGACAAGGGTTGGATCCACGAAGGACAAGACAGCGTGTTGGACATTCCTTTCGGTGGCATGAAGCCATTTTCCTTGGATGGTGTAGAATTGAGACTGCAGAGGACGGCCGACTCTTCGCACGAATATGGCAAGCAAAGGCTCTCTTTCGCTACGGGGAAAGTCAAGCACAACCATGTCTCCCCTCCGCAAAAAACGATGGTTTGGGTCCCAGTGCTCGAGATCAGCAGGATGGGCCTGTATTAACTGGGAGGTATCGTCGCGATCGTTCTCGAGACTTTCGTGGGGACGACGGAGGTTGTCTACGTCAGACAAGCGGGTGAAGTTGTTTGTGGTTTCGCCCAAGGCATTGACATCATGATCGTGTACGACGTTGCTTTGGTCGTGACCATGCTCTTCATGCCACTTCCGCAGTTGATCTCTTATACCTCCGCTTCGAGGAGTATCGAGAGGTTCTAGTCGATCGAGGGATTCTATTGCAGGGTTGTATACGGGCGAGTCCGAGGTAGAGTCGAGTGTGAAGCGCTGTTGCGAGCGGGAATATGAGAAGAAAGCATTGCGAGGCGGCCGTGAGGATGACGGTATGCGGCGGGAGGTTATGCGGGATGTGTTAGGTTGGGTGGTAGGGCGAGCGACCGAAGACCATCTCTGCTGTTTCAGAGCGCAGCTCCAGCACATTTTGGCAAGATCCGGACGGCGTCGCGCCGTGTCGCTGCGGAGGCTGAGCATGCTGCTTGTGATTGTGCTTGTGCTTGTGCTTCTAGTGGAAGTCGCGTTCCTTCCAGCAGTACGTCGGTCGACTTGCACTCGGCTGGCGACTATGGGAAGTCGTGCGTAGGAAATCTGTGGCGATCTTCAATGTCGAATCTTGAATCTTCACATGCTTAATTCGGGATCAAAAGATGGAAGCACGGGCATCTGTCGGTGTTTCGAGTCACCGACGTGGTCAAAGCCAATCTGCGCCCAAGCTGTCTGTGGTGGAAATCTTGAATCTTCAATCCTCTCTCTCTCTTCTCTTCCTCTTCTTCTTCCTCCAAGCAATTGCAAAAGGTTAGTACTCTTCTTTCTGTCGCACAAATACCCGTTCATCCTGAATGATGAGTCAAGAAAAAATAGCATGTATTATCTTAGCGTCCTTCGGGCCGTGAACGATGAGAAACTCTTCGTGACTGACACCCTCCCAATCCTTCAAATTTGCACCTTCCTTCTGCACGCAATTTCAACGAGCCAGTACTGATTTGTTGAAAGCTCAGCCACTATGTCTACGTCAAAACCGCCGACTGGTCACTTCAGCATTCTTTACTTCGCATCTGCTGCCTCTTTTACCAACAAGTCGTCAGATCACTTTGCTGCTCCCTTGAAGCTTTCGACTCTATTCGTTCAACTCGAGAACATGTATCCCGATATCAATACAAAAATATTGCACAGCTGTGCCCTTACTGTGAATCTGGAATACATAGACATGGATGCTGATGCCGGTATGCTTATCAACGAGGGTGACGAGGTGGCCATCATCCCACCTGTGAGCTCCGGTTGAAGAGCTTGGTGCAAACAAAGACTCGAAACCTTGTATTCAAAGAATGCCTTAGAGTGTCGAGCAAGCGTTACTCGAGAACACATGTGCTCAGTCTGATGTCTCTTGCCGTGTAGTAAGAGGCTCGGCGTTGGACACATCAACATTTCTCGAGTCAGTGTTGAAGCGCTCGTGGAGCAAAATACCGGTGACTGGCGGGAACGGCGTTATGTTATCTAACGTGACACGGGAGTGAGGACACAAGCACTGCAGCTGGTCGACTTTGATTCGGCTCAATGGAAAGCTCTACCATGACATTGACGCTGTGTCTGAAGTGATCTGATCTGATCTGATCGAGTGCTCGATTTCCTCTTCCTCGGAATGCGGGTCGAAAGTTTTGACGAAACGGCTGGAGACGGCCCCTTCGCGTCATTGTTGTTGATGTGTGGGGCACTTGGCCATCTATTTCGAGAAGTCGCTCTCGGGAGCGGCACTCTTGGCCTAGAGTAGGGCGATCATACTCGGACTCTTCGCCATTTGGCTAGAGGCAACAGGGTGTTTGCTTGTCAGCAAGGACAGGGGCTCTACGAGTATCGTTGTCCAAGAAAGTGTCGACGTTCGTGCGCAATCTGTGATCAAGTGTCGATTCAACAAAAACACGGCGCACATCTCGACACACGCCAGCCTTCTCTCACAAGGCAGACAACGTTTCTCCCGCCTGTCAAACGTTCATTTCATCCTTCTGCGCCGCCTACAAACCCACTCGACCACCCATGCCGCCGTGAGACGGGCGCCCTTCGTTCACACATGCTCGTGGATCAGACCTGAGACTCGAAGATGCGATTTCCGCCTCTGCAGTCTGCGCCGGTCGCCGCCCTCGTCGCTCTGCTCGCCCGACCGTCGCAAGTTTCGGCCGCTTTCATCAATTTCGACAACTGCCTGGACCAGAATATCCGCAACTCGAACCCGCTGCACCTGCAGTTCATCCCGCTCTTCGTCGATGCGCGCTTCAACACGTCGGCCAAAAGTCACAATCTCAATCTGACCATCTACGGCAATGTCAGTGGCCAGGCCACCCAAGGCGACTACCCGCCGCCCGGCGATCCGCTATGGTCCAATCCCAACGACACGTTTGGCAAGATAGTCGACGTCTCGCCCTCAAACAACAGATATTCGACCCTCTTCCAGCGCTACCAAGTCCTCACCTTTGATGCCTACGAGGCCGAACCCAGCCGCTTCTGCAATTCCACCCTTAACGACTCGTGCCCGTTGGTTCCTTCCTTCTTCGCCAATGCCTCCGATCCCGACAGCCTCTCGGCGTTTAGTGTCAGCCACGACTTTTACAGCTCGTATGCCTTCGCCACGTTCGCGACAACCATCTCGGCCAAATCTGGCGATGCTGGAGCCCCCGACATCGCCTGCATCTCTGCCAACATCACACCTGCCCTTGGCCATACCCTGTCTGGCCTGTTGACCTATCTCCCCGTCGCCATCCTCATACTCGTCGCCATCGCCACCGCCGCTGCTGGCATATACTCTCCTTGGGGCTCTACGGATCCATTCAAATGGACTACAAATTATGGCCGTGATCAGGATCTACTGCGTCTTGTGACACCTGGCTTCGGCGACTGCTTGCAATACATTCAATTTATCTTCTTGACGGGCGCCCTCAGCCTGAACTACCCCGGCTATTATGCACCCGTTACCAAGCAGGCGAGCTGGTCTGCTCTGCTTTTCAACTCGAGTTATGTCTCGCAAGGAGACGGCACGCAATCCCTCCAGGACGGCATCTACATTACAAACGGCACCTACGGTATGACGCGTATGAGCCAGCTGGTGGGTATGACAGCAGTCCGCGACATCTGGGCCTGTATGGCTGTCTGGCTGCTAGTAGTCGCTGTTGCCGTTGTCGTACTCTGTCAGCTAGCCTTCCTTGTCCGTTGGTTGATTCGACTCCTCTCCAACACACAAGAAGAAGACCTTCGCCAGAAAAACTGGCCCCTGAGCGGTGGTATGGTCGTGCGCATTCTCTTTAACTACTTCCTCTTACCTGTTGTTGCCATCTCCATGTTCCAGCTGATAGTGGCTCCTCGTTCGCCTCCTTCTGTGGTCGCCATGGCAGTCATTCTACTACTGGCCATCATCGCGCTTGCCCTCTGGATCCTCAATCTCATTTTCCGCACCAAGCCACGTGCCTATCTCTTTGATGACCTCCCTACAGTCTTACTCTACGGCCCGCTCTACAATACGTACTCCGACGAAGCAGCCCCCTTCGCCCTCATTCCCGCCATTCTCACCTTCATTCGAGGCATTGCTATTGGAGCGGTACAACCTTCAGGCATTGCACAACTGGTCATTATGGCCATTTGCGAGGTGATCCTCATACTAACACTCCATGCTTTCCGTCCTTTCCATTCGCCTACACATATGAATGCCTATCACACCTTCTTCGCCTCGGCTAGGCTTGCTACCGTCCTTCTCATGGTAGCATTTGTGCCATCCTTGGGCGTCACCGAGGCGCCGAAGGGATGGATCGGCTATGCCATTCTCTTAATTCATGGCATAGTCCTTATCTTTGGATTTTTCATGAACGCCCTTCAAACCCTTCTAGAAGTCTTTGCCCGCATGGCAGGTGCTGGAGGTGATCCTCAGCACGGCGCTCAGAGAGGAGGCCTGATATCGTTCGGTTGGCGTCAGCTTCGCAAGCGGCAACCAGGTAGGCAAGCAAACAGACCTGGTAGCATGATGTCTGATGCCGCTATCCTAGCCAACGACTCGGACGCCAAATCACTCAACCTGATGGGAGGACGGTCGAGAAGCATGTCTGCTAGCTCCCAAATGATGCTCAGCCAGCACTTGCCTGACAATCGTGTTAGTGGCGGCTTCGATCAGTTCGCTCAATCTGAGTACGGATATACCCCAACAGCCGAAACTCCAACTACGCCATACAGCGCTGTCCCACAGTCTAGTAGTTCTGTCGCAGGAGCTGTTAATCCTGGAAAGCGCCCAGTTCTGGGCATCAAGACTGAGCAACCTCTTTCCGATCCATACTATCGGGCGCCTCGACCACGCAGGAATACCAACGATCCCTATACACCAGGGGCCAGAAGCCGACACTCGACCAGTGGTGATTGGAACAGACTACCGTATCAAGATTCGCCAGAACATGCCATCGGTGTTGACGACCTTGGTGAAGGCGGCTCGATTGCACCTCCATATCTTCGAACTCAACACAGAGGTGCTTCGGATCCGGATCTAGCAGATTTGACACCTCGGGAAAGAACCGACTATGCTGTGCGAGAAGTTGACTTCTACTATGGCGTCAGAGGTCCGGCCTTGTCAAACGCTCCTGCCAGAAAACTCAAGACAGGACCGGCTGATCCTGTAGGTCCTGTTTCTTCTGCCACCACGTGGTTCCAGCGTCTAGTCGGGGGTAAACGAAAGGACAAGGGCAAGGGCTTTGAAGTAGTCCGCAGCTCTCGTGTACCTGCCAACATGACGCGTGAGCCATTGGAAGACGAAGAGGGGCAGGAATTACAGACTTCACCACCCATGAATTATCTGCCCTACAAAGATTCTCCAGACCCGCAATCAGCAACTGGCGCTCGAAGATCGTACAGCCCAGAGGGCTATGGTGACATGGGGAGCCGTCTGGGCGGAACATGGAATAACATGGATGTTGAAGAATCGGATTCCGAGAGTGATATCTCAGACACAAGACCTTCGTCGCCGCCATATCTCCGGCCTATTTCTCGAACAGGCAGCATCAATTTCGACCAAGAAGACAAGCCCGTAAGGGCTCCTTCAAGCGCTGCCGACAAGGAGTATTTCCCCACATCACCACCTCCGCGACATCCGTTCCATGTCGGTAATAGTGGAAGACCCACCAGTATGGGTACAGTACAACAGCGTATGACAGGCGACAGTGTGTTCCAAAGTGCCGGAGTTGGTGAAGGCAGCATAGCGGAGATCGTGACCAACGATCGTACCCTGAGCATGGAATCACGACACGCACCTCGATGACTCTTGTAACTCTTCTAGTAATTCTGATTTTATTCTTACCTTTTAGTTTTGCAACATGTTTCTCGCTTTTTCCAAGATCTCGATTTGGAGGGATGGTCTGGTACAGCGGTGGCGTTCTAAGGCCTGCAAAAAAGTCGAGGGCGACAGAACAAATGGTCGCATATTATTGTACATACGTCTAGCTAGCGCGGCGCTGATTTGGTATTGCTTTTTCGAATGTTATAGACCAATTATCCTTGCAAACCAATTGCCTAGATGTGCTCGTGCCAGCCAAAGGTAGACGACAGCCGATAAGCTCCGAGTCATGAGACAGGTCTTGGCGCCCATATCAGCGACCATTCACCGACCGCTAGTGTTCCATCTTACTCCTCAAATCCAACAACTCCCTCAATGTTTTCTTGTTTGTAGTCATTCGCGTCTTCTGTGCTTGAAGTTACCAATACCGACGCGAATATGACTGACGAGGTCGTCGTTCCTCGATGGCAGCCGGACTATGAGCTCTCAGCATGCTCAATCTGCGGGAATGCTTTTACCTTCCTCACTCGAAGACATCACTGTAGACGGTGTGGAAGACTTGTGTGCGGACCTTGTTCGCCACATCGGATCACAATACCCCGCCAGTATATCGTACATCCTCCAGAGGAAGAACCCTTGAACCCAGATGGTAACACCAGAAGTCGAAGCAACACCGGATCTTCCGACGGCCATGAGAATCCGGCCTTGGGTGGTGGCGAGACAGTTCGTGTCTGCAACCCATGCGTGCCTGATCCAAACTATGGGCCGCCACCTCAGCAGCAGGAGGAACAGAGATCACCGCCTCCATCAACTCCATCAAGCCGATCACGTGCTCAGACTTTTGCCGCAAATGAAGGCACAACATCAAGCATAAGTTTCGCCAGGATGTTTGGGTCGTTGAATGTGTCAGATCTGGGTCAGGCCACGTGCCAATCTGTACCTCATAATGCTCGAACATTGAGTGATTTTGGTGCCACGCCTCCTCAACCAACTGAAAGGCGGGGGTCATATCGACCTCAGCTGCATACCGCAAGATACCAGGCTCTGAACAGTGTACCACAGCGCCCAAGGTCATCAACTCAGGGACTTCGTACCAGATCAGACAATGACACAGTACATCTATCAAGATCCCGATACCGATCTGCATCACATACGCCATCAAGCATCGCAGCCGCTCAGGTTGCACAGACTCAGATGCAACAACCACAAGGTCGAGAAGCGTTAAGCGAAGAAGACGAATGCCCTGTCTGTGGTACGAGAAACCATCCCTTCGGAACGAGTGGCACGAGCGAAGAGCGCGAACAGCATGTTGAGTTCTGCATCTCGAGTCACCTGGCAGGACCTGGTCACGGAGCAACACCGGTAGAAACGTCAAATCAGACAGGAACTGGAAGTAGCGAAACCGTACCTGTGGGAAGCATACCCCAGCGGGTCTCGTCAATGCTAGGAGCATCCACGGCTAGGCAACGCATGCTGGTTTACCATGCGACGGAGAAGGACTGTTTCGACGAAGATGGACAGGCACAGGAGTGCGTGATATGCTTCGAAGAGTTCGAGGAGGGAGCCGAGATGGGTAGATTGGAGTGTTTATGCAAGTTCCATCGGGCGTGTATCAAGGAGTGGTGGCAGACACGAGGCAGGGGCACATGTCCGACTCACCAACTGCATGACTGATAAGAGGTGACGACTAGGGGATTTCGGTATAATGAACAAGGGAAGCAATTCTACAGCCGTCGTATAATATCATCGGCATCTCTGGTCGTTCGTACGATCAATCGAGCTCCTACTATGGCTCCCCCCGTGCTCTTTCAGAAGAAGAGGTGAATCTGGAAGAGCACAGTGAGCAGCTGTAATCAAATGTGATTAGCCGAGAAGTCGATGGAAAGCAAAGAGAAGGCGCGAAGAGCTAAGTTTTGGTGGACCGTGCGCGGTTCCTTCCAGTCAGCAGCTTTTGGGCTTTTGCTAGAAACGCGTCTTGTTTCCGGTGGGTAAATGAACAGAAATACCATCGGCAACCATGAGTGCGCAACCCATCGATCCGCGTCTGGAGGCCAGTGACGCCGTCCAGGCAGCGTACCAAGCACAAGCTCAAGCGCAAGCGCAAGCAGCGCAGGCACAAGTGGCTCAAGCACCAACGCGGCATCAACCTGCTCCGTATCCCGCGCCGGCGCTCGCGCGCTCCGACTCTCAGATCAAGCTGTACAGAGAGGCTGCGCAGACTGCCCAACAGGCCCAGGAAATCTCACAGCCCTACTATGGATATGCCGCCGCTCTACCAACGGGCCATTCGCCCAGCGACGAGGACCGAGACCGACGCGAAAGCGCTGTCGGCGCCGACATGATTGACATGAGCCCTGGCGGTGCTGCTATGCTCGCTGCCGACGCGAAACGCTCAAGAGCCTGTGAAGCCTGTCGCGGCCTCAAGGTGCGATGTGATATGGACAACAGCGGGAACCCGTGCAAGCGCTGCGCAAAGGCTGGTCGCCAATGCATCGTCACCCAGCCCAGCCGACGCCGTCAGAAGAAGGCAGACACACGCGTCGCCGAGCTCGAGAAGAAGATCGACGCGCTTACCCAGGTCCTCCACCAGCAGCAACAGCACCTGCCGCATCAGTCGCCCCTCCAGCCCGATGCCTATCCTCAGCCCACCTTCGAGCCCGTCAAGCACGAGGCGCCCCTCGCCGACATCGACTACGACGCCGAAGACCGTCGCAAGCGCAGACGCCTCGACGACCCTTCCAAGCCTCTGTACCACACCATCTACACCGAGTATGGCGAGTACGTCAAGCAGCGCGTCCGTCAGATTATCGACTGGGATTCAGCCTGCACCATCTTCGCCCACTTCAAAGACCGTCTGATTCCTGAGTTCCCCGCCATCGTGCTACCTGCCGACGCAACTCCTGAGTGGATGCTCGAAAATAAGCCCATCTTGTTCTTGTGCATCTCGGCTGCCGCATGCTTCAGATTCGTGGCTACTGAGGTGCAGGATGCCTTGACTGAGGAAGTCTTCGACGTGCTTGCTACGGCCGTCATCCGTAAAGGTCTCAAGAGTCTCGAGATCATCCAGGGGCTACAGGTCGCTTTCCTCTGGCACAAGCCGCCGGACCGCCCTGCCCAGGCAAACTTCTACATGCTCATCCATATGGCCGTCGTCATGTCCCTTGACGTTGGTCTAGGAAAGCGTTTCAACCCCAACAAGGTGAAGCGTGGCTTCGGTGGGGTAGGCGCCGATCTACCTCCTGGTCCTGGCAGTCAACTCGTCGACTCGGATGCGATTGAGTCTCGCAGAGCGTGGTTGACATGCTACTACACTTCAGCAAGTGTCTCGCAGGTCTTACGTCGCCCTAATCTCTTGCGCTGGTCAAACTACATGCAGGAGTGTGTTGACATTCTGGAGAGCTCATCTGAAGCCGCTTCTACCGACCCCTTGTTTGCCCAGCACATCAAGATTCAGCGTATCTGCGATGAGATCTCCATTTCTTTTGCCATGGAAGATCCAACTGCTTCCATCTCCATTCTGGATCCAAAGGTTGCTTATACTCTGACCGTACTTGAGCAGAAGCTCACCGAGTGGGAGCAAAACTTGCCATCCCATTTAAAACTCCCGACCTTGATGTTCTACAGACATGTCACATCTCTGTATCTTCATGAGATTGGCCTGCATGTCAATCACAACACCGACGACTTCAAGGTGCCATTCAGCGGTTTGTTCTCCTTTGATCTGCATACTTGCCAAGTAAACTGACAATCGTAACAGAAGGAACCCTCAAGTCTGGCAGTCACTTCTCCGAGACGCTCAGCCAAAAGCAGATGGCCTCAATCGAGGCCTGCCTCACAGCATGCCACAACGTCATCGGAACCTTCTGCGACTTTGGTCCAGAGACAGTGTCTACACTTCCTGCCCTCTTGTATTTTGTGCGCATCGTTTATGCTCTTGTTGTTCTCATCAAGATGCATGTCGCTGCCACCTATCCAGGCTCAGAGCTAGGTAAGGTCATCAAACCTGAGGACATCAAGGCTCCTGAATTCTTGGAACGCGTCTACCACTGTTTCGTTGCACTGTCGCAGGGCCGCTCTCAAAAAGCCTTCCACAAGGCTCACCAGATCCTCAGTCTTCTCCGGGAGTGGATTGCTTCACATCCCAACGGTGTCGATAGCACAAAAGAAGCAAACACTCGTGGCGCTGCCCCCCAGCGTCTTCCCTCGCGCGACAATGACAGTCTTCGCGTCTTGAGTGAGGCCGCGACCGCAGGTGCTGAGCCTGATCGTACTAACTGGAGCTTTGACTCTCCATATGCACCCTCGTCCCAGTACCCATCGCATGATCTCCCCAATCAGGCTGCTCGTTCTCAGAGCGATGCTGCTTACAGCAATGCTGGGAACTATGCTTCTACTGTCATGTCAACTCCGGGATCCACCAACCAGCAGGGCCTGTCTGCCAACGATGCCTCTGCGTATGCCAACATGCTTGACCCTAGCTTCGCTAAGCAGTCGGGCGGTCCCGAGTGGACTCAGGGCTTGGACTTTGAGCAGGCTATCGATGTTGCCTTGTCCGGCTTGGACTTCTCCGGCGATCTGTACACCAGCTTCTTTGGAGACGGTGCGGACGCATTCCAGATTCCCGCCGATGCTGCTGCCAATGGTGGTAGATGGTGAGGTTTCTTCAAATCTTGATGGTGTTGCTTTCTTTCGGCGAGTGCAAAGACGATGCCACATATCCATTGCGAGTTTGCATTTCTGGCATTGCAGTTTTCCTTTTTAGTTTTGATACCCACGGTTTTTGGCTCATAGCTCTTTAACCTAATGCATGTTTTTGAAACTTTTATGCGCCGCGAATTGTGTCAAATGACTTTTGCAGAATGAAGTCGAAATCTAATGAAAAGGTGCGATCTAGGACCGAAGCCTCGAACGAAGCCGTCAATGCATGATCGTGCCAGACGCCAAATCGCGTGGCACAGTTGTCTGCAACCGACACAAGGCAAGAGCGAACTGACCTGTGGCTTCTTGACCAAATCCAGGGACACCGAACAAACCATTTCAACTTTGAACACCATCCATCTCTCCGACACAACACAAGCATCATCACCCGATTCTTGTTCTTCTTTGCATCTTTCAACATGCATCTCTGTTCGGCTTTTGCCATCATCTTCTTGGCTGTTCAGTCATCGTCAGCGGCTGTCAACGAGAGTCGAGTGTCCAACCTTCAACTTGAACCGGAGCAAGCCCGCATGCCAATCCTTACTCTCAGAGGCCGACCCTGTGGATCGGGAGAATGTGGGGGCATATTACGATGCGAAGTTCTACGCTACATCCCCCGATTTCGCCTCATCGACCCCTGGAGACGTTTTGAAGAAAGAACTTGTTCATCCTGGATTCGGGCGTCTTCACAGTATCTCGCGTTCAGTTTGGCGCTTCCAATACACTTCTCTAGATGCGAATGATAGCCTTGTGCCATCGTCCGGGATCATCATGTTCCCAAGAACATCTATGCCCGACATCCCACTTGGTGACCAACGCAATGTGTTGCCTCTGGTTGCTTACGCCCACGGCACGATTGGCCAACACTACGGTTGCGCCCCGTCTTCTGGCATGCATTTCTTCGAGCAGGAGAACCTGGAACCATTACTGGCCGAAGGATATACTGTGGTTGCTACCGATTACGCCGGTCTTGGGAACAACTACACCTCCCACAAGTATCTCAGTTTTGCCGCTCACGCGAATGATATCTATTACTCGGTAGTGGCTGCGCGCAAGATGTTTCCCATTGTCTTCAATGACAAATGGATGAGCATTGGCCATTCGCAGGGAGGTAAGCTACTCCTCCGCAGCGTCTTTCGAGACTCGTTACTAACGAATCTCAAAAGGTGGTGCGGTATGGAAGCTGGCTGAGCATCCACTTGTTCAAGATCCTCGGTCTGGCTATGTCGGCACCGTCTCAATTGCTCCCGCTGTCAACATGTCTGATCTTGCAACCACTACTTACGAGAAGATCCTTCCTCTGCCCAATTATCAGGACTACTCCGTTACAGGCTTGAGTGCATTACTCCTCACAGGCATCAAGGCGGCGTACCCCGAGTATCAGATGCCTTGGGCTGCTGACGCACTGCAAAATATGTTGCACTTTACCAACATCACACAATCTTGTGCTGTTGCGATCACAACCCTTGCTACAAACCTCAGAATAGAGCAAATCATCGCACCCGGTGCTGCAACCCCCACGAATGACGATATTCTGAAGCAATGGACTCGACAGCACGCAGCTGCTCAAGGAGACCCAGCATCCATGCCAATGCTGCTCATCCAAGGACTCGAAGACACAGCTGTCCTTCCCGAATGCACTATACGTGCGTACGAATCCGCGACTCGACTGAACACGATCGGTTTGCTCGAATACTCGGGACTCAATCACACAGCAGTCATCGCCGCTTCGGCACCCAGGTGGCTTCAGTTCATGAAAGATCGCTTTTCAGACCACCCGACTGATTTCGAGACTTCGCGTGTCACATTCGATGCCAATTCGACTATCGCAAGATGAGTTTCATCTCGAGCAAGTTCTGAATGGGTCAAGGAGTCGTATGGTACTGGAGCTGTCTTAGTTGTCAGCTGCTCGACAACATCATCACGTCTTGTCCCTCTTGTATGATGATATGGTCGACATGATTTTCTTTTAACTTCCGCTTCGTTGAACTATGCAGTGTGTTTTCTCTGTTGGTTGAGGCATGGTTTTTCTTCTACGTTTCATTCGTCCTAAGCCTCTTGACCTGTTTCGTTTTCTTCACTCCTAGTATTGCAAGCGTTTGGGGGGAATAAACATGCGTCTGTGTATTACATACAATGCAATTGATCGTGTTCATCAGTTGACATAAATTTCCTTCTCTCCTTGAAACTATATACAGGTCTTTCTCTTTAGGTGAAGTGCGCTTGTTCATGATCTCTCGTGTGTTCTTTGGTGAACACCATCGCTAGCAAATGTTTTGTTCAACGTTGACATAATCATGTTCATCTCATCACTTTCAATCAGATTCGCCTACTCCCGTCAGCCGCCACAGCAACATTCTAACCTGCCAGATTTTCAAGATATGTTCCTCAAGATATAGATTTGTGAGCGCTTGCTGAAGATTCATTGTCAAGGTTGAGTACATGATTGTTGAAAGATGATATGATAATCAATCTATGTTCATATAACTCAGCTCTGGTGCAACTTCATTTCGTGTGTCTTCATGTTGATGCCAAAAGTCTCCATGTATGTTAGCAAAGACCAAGGCTGTTTCTCTGGGTGATAGCTTCTTTCCGTAAAATCGGGATATCCTGGTCTTATGAGGTCTGATGATAGTTCCCAAGTACGAAGCACCTGCGAGGTATGTCTGATAGTACTCAGAAGTCTTGTCGGGCATATGAAAGGCTGTGATTGTGCGATAATAATGATTCAGAAATTACAAGCAGGGTCATCCCCTCGGCATCGGGATCTGTTCATGGCAAGATTCCAACCGCGTGTCCAGCTGTAAATGCCAGGTAGTCTACTACAAGGCTAACACAATGGAGGGTGATAGTTGAGTGATAGTTGCGTAAAAGATGATTTCGATTATCGATATTGCGCAACGACGAAGCAAAGCACAAATATCGGAAGTTGTTGCGGACCCGGAAGTTGTCGAGTCGGGGTTTATTTCCCGTTACAGATGCCAGGGAAAGAAGTACCGCTGAACTCGACCCCCGATATGTCCTGTTCCATCTGATCATCAGGACGACTCAATCTTTCCGGAGAGGCTGGGAATTGTCTTGGAAGAGGATTGTAGTGTGCAAATGTGTATAAAGACTACTCTGTGCCTTTGGGAATTGTAGTCTTGTTTCGTTTCTGCTTCCTGCTTTCTGCATATCTCCCGCCCTCTGTCCAGTTCTACGACATTCGAGTAATAGTCGATAATTGATCACCATGGCCGACACAATTACGCATATTGTGCTGTTCAAGTACCGCGCCGACATCACATGGTCGGATTTTGAGAAGCACTTTGAGTCTTTCATGGCTCTGAAGACGACATCGATAAATCCGAAGACTGGGAAACCATTGATCAAGAGTTTGAAAGCTGGTATGTACAGCATTTCCCAAGAACGAGACTAATTATGAAAGAGTGAGAGTCGTAAGGAGAGACAATTCGCTGACAAGACATGAACTCAGGCAAGAATCGTTCCTGGGAGCCATTCAACAAAGGCTTCACGCACGGCTTTGTCCTGGAGTTTGAGAACCAGGATGACCTGGACTACTATCTCACTCAGGAACCAGTTCACATCGCGTTCTCGAAAAGTGCTGGTCCGTTGATGTAAGAGTGTTGACTTCTCCGGAATAGCTCTTTCTGACTTGTTGCAGCGAGGATTCCTGTGTGATCGACATCAAAGACGGCGTTCTCTTCGGTCCTCCAGCAAAACGTCCACTGGGTGAAGGCGAGCACCAAGGATCTTGCCATTGTGGTGGAATCAACTGGACGGCCAAATTGAGTACTGCAGAGCATGTTCTATGCCATTGCTCAACCTGTCAGAAGTTGGGCGGTGGTCCGTACAGTTGCAACCAGATCGTTCCAAAAGACGATCTCAAGATTGTCAGTGGGACGCCGAATGTGTATACTTACACTGGCGCATCAGGTTCGTGCCGTCTCTTTCAAGAATGGACTTGAGAGTGAGAGGAGCTTTGCTGATAAGTTGGCAGGCAAGTCAGTACGGTGCTACTTCTGCGGCAACTGTACTTCTCACATCTATCACCATCAGGATGTGATGCCTGATAAGATTATCGTGCGTACACTCCTACTCGATGGAGGCCCTCAGATGCCGGCTACTGGAGAGATTTTCGGCGAAGGTAGATTGAGCTGGGTCAGAGAACTGCAAGACACTTTGAAGTAGTCTTGAGTTCGACCGAATTGCTTGGAAGTCTGCTTGGAGCTCAAATGATGGATTGAATATCGATTCGAGCAAACTCTGTCCAACCTACAGAGACCAAGATGTTGGATGAAGCTTTCGACCCTTCTGCGTATACACTGTCGTATGCTCGAGAAGTGGACTTAAGCCCCTTCTTGTGGCTGTTGGACTATTTGAAAATTGGCAGTTGGGTTGTCATGTGGTGTGGACCTGTCAAAGTCAAACGGGCAAGGGACGCACCCAAAGCGTTGGCAAGCCAGCAGATATTACTTGGAACAGGGAGGCCTGCCGCATGTGATATTGTTATGGAGATCCTCCACCCTGTGCTCAAGCCACAGCCGTAGGTAGATCAGAATATAAGGCGCGATGATCCTCACGCGGGTGCCGGGAGAGATATCAGTCAAGGCTTGGGTGGATTGGCGGTGTTCGGTGGCTTGGAGGACCAGTTCTGCATGTTTTCATTGACAAGGTTCGGCGCTAGCTGGTGTGACGTCAGTTTAAACGCTTCATTTCCTTTCGAGTCGTACACACGACTGGACTCGAACTGAAGAGAGCATATTAAGAGGTGTGAAGGTGAATATGAAGCTGCGAATTGGACGAGCCCTTCGGTAGAGCCCATCAGTCTCGACCGAGTCGTTTAAGAGGCAGATCATCAAAATCGAGGGTCAATGATTTGCGTGGAGGCCTGGTCGAGATAAAGAGACGATCCAGATCATCCCGGATGCACGGGGCAACCTGGGCAACCATGACGTCGCGGCTTCCGCATACAATAATACGCCGCCATTGATTTCCATTCTTCAAGAGTCGCTTCGCATCATCCATCTTTTTCCCCTTTCTACACCACTTCTCATCAACAAATCTACGCATCTCGTCGCAGTTGCCTGAATCTATTCATCCTTCGACTAACACCCTCTTACTACCGCCAAAATGCACCGCACATACTCCATGCGCCAGTCGCGCGCACCCACTGCTTCGCAGATCCAAACCCCTCCTCCCCCGTCGTCTTCCACCAAGGCTGGTAGATTCTTCGGCAAGAGCAACATTGGTATGCTTTAGCAATCACTGTCGCATAATCCCACGACTAACATCATAAAGGTCACTCTTTCCGCAGAAATGCCGCTGGTGCTTTCGGTCCCGATCTTGCCAAGAAGCTGTCGCAGCTTGTGAAGATGGAGAAGAACGTCATGCGCTCTATGGAGCTCGTCGGCAGAGAAAGAATGGAGGTCGCAGTAAGTTGAATTCATGGAAACCAATTGCCCAAGAACCGATGAGTTAACACATCGATAGCAACAACTTAGCATTTGGGGTGAGGCTTGTGACGACGACGTCTCTGATGTCACCGACAAGCTCGGTGTCTTGATCTACGAGATTGGTGAGCTTGAGGACCAGTTCGTCGACAAGTACGACCAATACCGTGTTACCATCAAGAGCATCCGTAACATTGAGGCTTCCGTCCAGCCCAGCAGAGACCGTGAGTACTTACAAAACATCAAAGATTCTCACACGATATACTAACCCACGTCACAGGCAAGCAGAAGATCACTGATCAGATTGCCCAGCTCAAGTACAAGGAGCCCAACAGCCCCAAGATTGTTGTTCTTGAGCAGGAGCTCGTTAGAGCCGAGGCCGAGTCATTGGTCGCCGAGGCCCAGCTTTCCAACATCACCCGTGAGAAGCTGAAGGCTGCCTTCACCTACCAGTTCGATGCTCTCCGTGAGCACTCTGAGAAGATGGCCATCATCGCTGGCTTCGGTAAGCACTTGTTGGAGCTCATCGACGACACTCCCGTCACCCCTGGCGAGACCAGAAACGCATACGACGGTTACGAGGCTAGCAAGGCGTAAGTTTCTTCCATGACGTAACTCAAACATCTCATGATACTAACAACCATCGCAGCATCATCCAGGACTGCGAGGACTCTCTCACCAACTGGGTCGAGCAGAACGCCGCCGTCACCTCTTCCCTCTCCACCCGTACCCGCACTCTTTCTCAGCGCCGTCGCAACCGTCACCAGGGTGAGGCCGTCGACCTTGCTCACCAGGACGCCCCCATGGAGAACCGTGACAGCAACCTCTGGATTCCCGCCAGCCAGCACCACAACGCCGGCACCTACGAGGACGATGATGAGGAGGAGGATGCTAGCGTTGTCAACGGCTCCATCCGTGGCCGCGACGAGGAGAGAGTCGCTGCTTAAGCGTAGCACTCACTTTGTTTTGGTTTCTATGATTGCGTGGTTGGGCATTATACCCTTGGAGCCCCCTATGTTTCACAAGATCGTAATGTTTCTTAATAGTCTTTTATCTTTATGGCAGGCAGTAGCAGTCTCCTCTATTTCGTTGGTCCGCCACAGGAAGTCCAACTTACGACAGCATGACAACTCTGCTTCTCTAGCACTCCTCTAATTGTATTCCACAAAAAATGAATGGTACACCGCGCAGTCTCAAATTTCTTGTTTGGTTTGCGTTTAAGTAGTAGTTTCCACACCGTTCTCTATCTGAACCACTTCCTGCGGCGCACACTGAACAACATCAATAAATCATCTGCACGGAAAAACATTCTGGTCGATGATAATCGAAGACATCCACCCTACGGCAGAACGCTTGACTGTCGGCTGATTTCAAGAATTTAATTAACATGGATCAGCAACTACTCGCCGGCCAACAAAGTGTTCTTGTTGCTTTGCGCTGTTCAAGGAAGGGATTGACAAGATCATGCTCTGCCCTCGTGATGGCCCTTGTGTTCTTCCCGCCTCCGCTGCCGTCGTATTCCAACTGTGGAGACGGACATGGAGATGTGGAGACATGAGAAGCCTCCGCGTTCGTCATTTTTTTCCTCTTCTCCCTTTTCACAAGAATCGCCCATTCCAATAGCAAGGATAATAAGGCGTGTTTCTCGAGGTCCGAATGAGAGAAAGCTATGTCTCATGCATAAGAATTGAGCTGCTTACTGGCGTCGCGGTGGGACAGCAGGAAGCCTACCATCAATATGTGCACCGCTGTCCTTTTGACTCAACACGCTAATAATAAAGCTTGTGTTGCTTGTTACAAAGGACAAGGGTTGTGCTTGACCTGAAATACTCGGGATCGACGTCCGACTCTTTGTCGACCTACGGAAGACTCGGATCCCTATTCTTCATCTTCGGCTGTTCAAGTGGAGCCTCATCTACAATTACACGGATAATTTCTCGGGTCAAAGAAGGTAGGCATGTCATGTCTGAATTCAATCGTTAGGAAGGCGATCGAGGTGGACGTATAAATAGGGATTCGGTCCTCTTCTGGCAGCAAGTCAAGCACGCCCGGCCCAAGGATAAAGACACCATCATGGACTCTCTGGCAACTACCGCAACCGCGCTGCTCGCTCTCGCTGTGCCATATGCCTCCGCTATCAATCTTAAGGTATCCTCATCTGGTGGCAATGCTTCGAGTCCTCTGCTCTATGGCTTGATGATTGAGGACATCAGCAACAGTATCGACGGTGGTCTTTATGGCCAGATTCTACAAAACAATGGTTTCCAAGGAGACAATCCAGGCCTTACTGCATGGACAGCCATTGGTTCATCCACCATTTCACAAGACAACTCCTCAGCTCTTTCTGACGCCTTGCCTTCGTCACTTCTGATCAAGTCTAACGGAACGAGTGGTACTGTTGGTGCATCGAACTCAGGATACGGTGGCATCAGAGGTGACTATCATTGGAATGATATGGTATCGTAACACCGAATGCTAACCATTCTACAGTCTTACCTGATCACTACGCCAATTGCTTTTATGTCAAGGGAAGTTACAATGGAAATGTCACTCTCTCCCTCGTCGGTTCAGACGGTGGTATACTTGCCTCGACGCACGTGTCCGTCAACAGCAACTCGTCGGCCTTCGGGTACTACGAGACCTACGACATGTATGCTGGAATGGCTGCTGCTGATGGAAACAATACCTGGCAATTCACTTTTGATGCTTCGCTCGCTACCGATGGCCAGCTGAACCTCGGTCTGCCTCAGCTATTCCCAACGACATACAAGGGCCGCTTCAATGGTATGAACAACGAGATTGCAACCGTCATTGATGAGATTGGTGGCAAATTTTTGAGACTGCCTGGCGGCAACAACTTGGAAGGAGCCTCGATCCCGGATCGATGGATCTGGAACAACACCATTGGCCCTTTGATTGATCGTCCTGGAAGACAAGGTGACTGGACTTACCCTAACACGGATGGCATGGGTCTTATCGAGTACCTTTACTGGTGTCAGGACATGAGTCTCGAACCTGTTCTTGCAGTCTGGGATGGCCTGGTTTTGGCCGATTCTGGAGCCATTTCTGGCGATGAATTGAAGCCATACGTGCAGGACTCGCTGAACGAGCTTGAGTATTTGACGGGCGATACAAGTACTGAGTGGGGCGCTCTTCGTGCATCCCACGGTCACCCTGATCCTTTCCACATCAACTATGTTGAGATCGGAAACGAAGACATGTTGAACAAGGGCCTTGACAACTATCAATCGCGCTTCGACATGTATTACGAGGCTGTCCATGCTGCATACCCCAACATCACCATCATTTCATCCGTGGCTCCAGGATCAACTGGCGGCAATGGTAGTGGCATTAACGTTCCAGAAGGCGCGTACCAGGATTTGCATCAGTACTTGCCTCCCAAGGACTTCATCGCCAAGTTCAACACCTTTGACAACTGGGACCGCTCGCAGCCCTTGTTGGTGGGTGAGTACGCATCGACCACCTTCGACAACGGCAGTGCGACCATCTGGACCAACATGATGGGTTCTGTCTCTGAAGCTGTCTACATGATCGGTATGGAGCGCAACTCTGACGTCGTCAAGATGGCTTGCTATGCGCCTCTTCTCGAGCATTTCGACCGCGCAGAGTGGTCGCCTGACCTCATTGGCTTTGACGCAACTACCGGTGTCACTCGCTCGACGAGCTACTTCGTGCAGCAGATGTTTGCATCCAACAAGGGTGACACCATCTTGTCTGTAGAATCTGATACCGGCTTTGGTCCTGTGTACTGGGTTGCTAGCAGCGCAGGCAGCACGAACTTTGTCAAGCTGGCCAATTACGGTGGTGATGAGCAGAATGTTACATTGACCCTGGACGGGAAGACATCTGGCTCATTGGCAGTCCTAAGCGGAGGGCAGTACGAGTCAAACTATCCCGGCCAGGAGAACGTGAAGCCTGTAGTGACAGAGGTGACTGGTTCGAATGGAACATTCTCAATCAGCCTGCCTGGCTGGTCCGTGGCAGTGTTGTCAGCCGAGTAGGAACTAGATGTATCGAAGTTCATAGAAGTAGTACTCAGATAGGAACCCGATGTACCCCTACTCATTTTACCTTCAAGAGGCTCTGCACAAACTTCAGCGTTCCTGAAAATCAGAGGTTCCGTTGCACGGCAGATATGCCCGAAGTTGAAGGGAAAAGAGCCATGCGGGGGGAGCTCCGAGGAAGCATGACGTGTTCCGCGATCACCAGAAAAACACCCCGCACCTTCCTCTCCAGCTCTGCTGAATCAAGATGTCTGCATATGCAAATCGAACGTCATGATTAGAGCAGGAGCATGATAAGCACGCTGTCCGGCAGTTTGAAGCTCAAGTGATTCTCTCCGTCTCCCAATCCTCGACAAGACAACCATACAAACCATCAATATGGCACTTACAATGGACAAGATTGTATGTAATCACTGGAGCTCTGGGATCTCAAGCTACCCACCGGAGCTTCTCAAGCCATCTGCCGGCAATTCTGGAAGGACTGAGATGCTGACAAGAGCTCCTAACAGCTCCTCCATGGCTACTGCTGGGGCAATGCCTTCTGGTACGCCTCTAGAGGCCTCTGTCGCGTTTATGACCCATTGATGGTCATCGGCTGTATGTCTTCTCTCAACCCGAACCCAGAGCTCAAACCAATCCACTGACACAATGGCAGGGTTCCGTCCTCCTGTAGAAACACACCTCAAAGCAAGCGGTAAGATGATCCACGATCCACGATCCATAATGCTGCGGCGGGCACAAGAGGAAGACGGCTGCTAAGACATGGCAGATCTCGAGTTGTACAACGTTCGCACAGACGGCTGGTGCCTCATTTCCCTCGCCGCATCGCTGCTGGTTCTCTCTCGCGCCTACTCCCGCGGTGGTATCAACAGAAGCTACTCGAAAGCCTTCATCGCCGTCTCCATCTTCCACCACATCACCACCATGATGGGAGCATACCAACATTACAAGCTGGACAGTCACTACACAAAGGCCATGTGGATTGGTGTGTGGGTGAATGCCTTCCTCACAGCCGTCGGCGGAATCGTCTTGGGAGGGCTGGGCAGTGACTCTGTTTCCAGACAAAAGATCGCATAGATTGCCTCGTGCAAATTCGTGACCGAGTTGAAAAGGGGACTGCGAGCCAATACTTGAATCGTTTAGCGAATTGATGCTGATATGATAATGAGGGATGTAGAGAGGTGGACGTCTTCTTCGACGGCACGCAAGGGCTTGTGCATAGAGAAATCGGCCTGAGAATATCAGGTGGCGTGTAATGAGTCGCTCACTCGGCGGGCATTTTTCAGGATAGAGTTCATTGTCTATCCTTATATCAAGCCATCCGAAATGCTGTCAAGATCAGAGTGTCCCACGTTTGTGATCAAGCGGCCTTCGTCGCAGCGAGCAGAAAGAGACGAGCAAGGCTTGGCATACAAATCCAGTCCCCAACAACACATTTCACTGAACACCACAGATATCAATCTCTGCCCTATAATCAAGAACTCTTCCAGGCGAGACTCTCTCGGTTCATGAACGACAGGATTGCCCCAGGATGCGTGCAAATCGAGCTTCTTGCGAACTACCGGCACCGAACACGGTTCTCAACGGCTGAGATGGCCGCATCTGGAGCATCAAACGTCTATATCCATACCGTTTTTCTCCATACAAAGCCATTTCTAAGTCAGCGCTATCGACAAGGCGTATTGACGAGGTCATCTTTTACCAGCGAAAGTCTGCAGCAAAGTGGTCGCAAGACATTGATAGACCAAACGTGCCTACCCTTCTCCGCCAACGGTATTGTTCTCCGAATGGTTTCTAGAGCCCAGTTTGATCCGCCCTATGGGCAATTGTGGGTGATGTATATATCGAGCCCGTCCCAAGTTCCAAGGTTTGAGATCTCTCTATCAATCACTATCTTTCTATCATACCACTTTTCATCTGCATTCCTTTAATCAACATCGGTCTTTCTCTCAACACATCTGCATAAAGCAAAGCAATTCACAAGACCCACAACATGCTCTTCACAAACACACTCATTGTACTCGGCGCTGGTGCCGCCTCTTTGGCCAACGCAGCCACTACACCTCAATACCTCACCATTGGCAGCCTCAACTCCAACACCCCCAGCGGCATCAATGTCCCCGCCTACGACGTAATCTCCTTCCCCATGACCGACTCCAAGACCAAAGCCACCACCACCTGCACCGTAAACTGGGACTGGACCAAGAAGCCCTCAACTGCATGGACAGCCTGCAAAGACAACTCCTTCTCCATCAAGGTGTCAAACTACAAGAGCATCACCGACTTCACTCTTAATATGCAACATCAGTACAACACACAGACTGGAAAGAAGTGTGTCAACCCCAACGGCACTGGATGTACTACTACTCTGGCTTCTACCACGTTGACCAAGGCCAACGGTGGATTCAGCAACTACTGTGGTGCTTCGGGAGCTTGCGGTGCTGTTAGCAAGAAGGGTGTCAAGGTTGCCGTTTCGTCTTCCAAGACCGGTACTCAGAAGTAGAGTGAGGGTCTCCCAATCAGAGGAGGGCGTCTAGCCCGCAATCATTATTATCAATGTACAATGACGCTTCAGAGAAGCTTCAGCATAATGTCAAATATCAATTTTATCTTGACGTCTTCGTTTCTTCGAACCTCAACATCCACCTCACACGCAAATTTATGATCTGCAGAATCAAAGCCCCTCACCTGCGCTTTTGCGAGTTCACCACCCTCAGAATGCTCGCGGCGTGAGAGAGAAGAAAGAGCGAACACCGAGCCAGGGTCACCCGCCTCTCAAAAATGACATCAGCCCCGTAAGATTCAAACACGAAACCGACCTGTTACAGAAACAGCAGTAGCAAACAACCTCAACCACGGTACTCCAAGCCTAGCTGCAGTAACCCCAGCAGACAAGCTCCCAGCAACAGGCAACCGCAGCCGTATCGCGTAATCCACAAAGACGCGCACACTTCACCATGTTTCCCACCACCCACCCTTGAGCCACCCCCAACGCCGCCTTCTCAACACCAGCCTTCGAGAACGCGTCAATCGCGACCTTCTATACCTCGACCAACACGCTTCCCACACACCCTCGACAACAGACCGCAATGTCCACATCAACCAATCGTCCCCTCGCGGTGCCCAAATCGCGAGTCGCCGTCCCGAAACCAACAACAAGCAAACACCCATCCCGAGCCAGCATATCAGACCAAGGAGCAGAAGAACAAGACCTCCCCTACGAAGAGCGCGAGATGAGAAATCAAGCCGCTCGCGTGCTGGCGAATGATGAAATGTTGCTTTGGCTGAGCAGACAGAGGAATGAGGTATGTGTTTTGTCTCACTATACCCACATACTACACACCACAACACACGCCTGCAAAGTTCCCAGAATGAGATGGTGGAGATGCTGATGTGTGAAATGTGCGATTGCAGTCGGTACTCCAAACACGGATTTACTGCGAAGCGAGAGCTGCGGGATTGAAAGACGACATGTTGAAATTCGACTATGCGATGGATCTGAGTGAGGAGAATAAGATCAGTGCGAAGAGTCCTGCTGCAAAAGGCACCGCGCGTGTGGTTTCTGGGTCTGGCAAAAACCCAGGGTCACCGGCGAGTAGCAAGAAAGATAGGGAAAGAGAACGAGACAGAGGGAGAAGAAGCACTGGATCTGCCAGGTGACAAGAGACGAGGAGAAGACATTTCGTGCGTTTTGGATTTTCATGATACCCCTTTGGTAATTGCTTTCATACACTTGTTTGCCGTTATAGTTCGTTGTCAATGAAGACGTTCTAGATATATACTTGCAGTCTTGACTGCGTTGCGGCTCAGCCCACCAAGGCAGCCTTTCCACCACCGTATTTGCCCTGTGGTCCGTCAAGATGTGCGTCCAGCACAGCGCAGGTACCGCCTTTGACCGCCTCAATGGCTTCGGGAAGCAGTCTTGCCAATTCATCAACAGTGCCTGCGTGAGCGGCCCAACATTTGCCACCGGATGCTGCCTTTGCGATGCCTGAGTAATCGGGTGTAGGTGCAAAGGAGATGTTGAGTTCTTCATTCGATACTTTGCTGCCTTCTCCTTCCGGGTGAACAAGCAGGAGCGACTTGCGTGGCGCGTTCCATCCTGTCTGGAGTCAGTACATGCCCAACAAATATCATCTTGTGTTCTCACCCTTGTTGTTCAGCACGATGGTGAGAATCGGGATGTTATAGCGCTGCGCAATCCAATACACAGATCCTGGCACACTGAACAGATACGTGCCATCGCCGACAATCTGTACGACGAACTTGCCCTTTCCACCGTTCTCAAAGTCGGTCGCGAGTTTGATTCCCAAAGCACCACCTCCTGACCATCCGAGTCCTCCACCGCCGCAGTTGATCCAGGAGCCTGGGAATGTGGCCTGGATCTGGTCTGCGACAAACGCCGTGTTCGTCACCGCTTCAATAGCCCAGATGGTGTCTTGCGGACATGACTTGCGCAGCTCATGAACCAAGTATGAGCAGCCGAATGTACCATCTTCGCCAGGCTTTGCTTGGTCTGAGATAGTTTGCAGACGTTGCTTATGCGAGTCCTGAAGCTTGGCCCACTTCTCCTCAAACTTGCTGCTTGTGATCTCGGCCTCAAACTTCGTCTTCAGATGCTCTGTGATCTGCGATACGGCGGTCTCAGAGTCGGCACGGTATCTTGCCAGAGCATTGATGTAGAACACCGGCATTTGTTGCTTGAGAGGATCCACATCGATGTGAATGATCTTGACGTCGTCTTTGGGCTTGCATTGAGTAGGGATCCAGGGGACATCACAGTCCAGCACAATGATCACATCTGCAGTCTTGATGTTGTCCTCCACGCCATATCTAAGACCCAACCATGCTGGATGGTCAGCAGGGAAGCACATATCGCTGCCACCAGTATCCAAGACTTTGAGGCCTTTGACGGTATTGGCAAGCTCAACAAGCGCTGTGACAGCATTGTGATTACGTCCACTGTAGCCGGTGATGATCAGAGGTGATTCGGCTTCGACCAGAAGTTGAGCGACATTCTGGACCTGCTTTGGAGTCAAAGCACTCGGCTCCACTGCTGTCCAATAACGTTGATCAAGCTTGTACGGTTCGATGTCCTCTTCCATGGCCTCTCGAGCACCAGCCAAGTATACAGGTCCTCTTGGCTCACTTGTAGCAAAAGCCAATGCTCTGTTGACCAGCTGTTTGACATTGGCTCCACGCTTGATCTCGCCAGTGTAACGGCAGTACTGTGCAACGATTTGCTTCTGGTCCGGGACATCTTGGATCCAGTGGATGTATTCGGTTCTTGAACCTCGATATTCACCCTCGATGGTGTAGGGGGAAAGCCCAGCGAAGATGAGAACAGGTGCTCTTCCACAGGATGCATTGTGAACTGCGGCTCCAAGGCCCTGGGTACCAACATCAACGTGTACAATGACGCATTGAGGTTTGTTGGTAAGTCTTGCGTATCCATCAGCCAGACTCAGAGCGACCATCTGAGAAATGGTCAGCGGGGGTTTGAGATCAAACCCAACATTGCGTTCGTACCTCATTGGGACACGTGATGATACGTGGGAAGTTACCATTCTTCTCATTTTGTCCTTTGACAATTGCTTCAATGATGCTAGGATGGTCAGAGCCAAGGTTGACGAAGCAATGTGTGACGCCGGCCTATGTCTGCTGTCAGCATGGTTTGCATGGTCGAACGGATCAATAAGACATACCTCGTAGATAGCCTCGAAAAAGGCGAACGAAGCGGTATATACCCTACTGCTGTCAGCTAATGGAGCCGAGCTGCATGTGAAAGACGCTTGGCTGCATACATGATGCCGTTCGTATTTGAAAGGTGCAGTGACACGAGCGATTATACACGCGAATGGTAACCAAACAGCAACCGATACCAAACAAAGTGGACCTTCAGGAAGATGAATGGGAAGTAATCAAAGTAGATGCCCGTCTTGTGTACAACAATGACCCCGCTCGGCAAAGCATTGCGGCGAACTCGGACCCCACTTTCCGAATCGATCGTCAAGCTCTCTTCGGCCTGAGGCAGGAACGATGGAGAGCGGCTTCTTGAAAACGAGTGTTTTATTATTTTGTACATCTACACGGTCATCTACCAACAACTTCGTCGGAAACTGGTTTCCTCAACCAACTCTCCCCACCATTCACACAACCGAGAGGTTCCATTGTGCCTTCTGTCATACACAGCTCGAGGCAAACGAATGCCTCCCTGAATATTCTCCACCCCACTGAGACTGCCAGTGATCTCACCAATCACATGCCAGTCATTTGGGGCTAGCAATGAATCTCTTACGATGAGGGGCCCGAGATACTAGAACTACGACCAGTTCTGTTTGCATTCAACTCTTCCTCGAGCATGCGAACCTTGCCCAGGCGAGCAGCGGGGAGCCACTGGTCCTCGGGCATAAACCACCAAGAGAGTAGGGCGAAGATGGTGATAGCACCGAAAATGACAGGAGAGTAATTGAAGTTCTCGCCAACGACAGGGAACTGAAGAGGGGAGAACAGAACTGCAGCCAAATAGAGGTTCCAGATGAGAGCGATGAAGTTCAGAGGGCGAGACCAACGTCCCAGAGACCATGGTGCGTTTTTGAACTCTCCTGGAGTCAGGAAAGTGCGACCAAAGCAGATCAAGGCATAACCTGTGATGGTGGGAACACCGGCGGCAGAGACCAAGGACGCAAACGCAGTAGCAGAAGGCAGGATGGTGCAGAGAAGTATCGCGGCGAACACCAACATGACTGTTACTGCGTTCCTCGGCTCTTTGTTGGCAGAAACCGCAGAGATCCATCCAGAGAACGGCAAGACGCCATCGCGAGCGACAGCCCAAATCAAACGAGATGACGCAACACCGCTAACAGTGGTGTTGAAGAAAAGTCCAAGGATGCAGACAATATTCATAACCAGATGACCTCCTTTGCCCATAGCCTGTGCGTAGATGCCAACAAATGGCTGAGGGTAGTTGAAGTTGAACTCGCTAAGATCGGGGCAGCAGAACAAGAAGAGGATGACCATGGGGAATCCCATCAATGCCGAGACCAGAGCAGACGTGAAGATACCTTTGGCAGCGACGACATTTGCGTTTTGTGTCTCCTCAGAGATGTGTCCAGAGGCTTCAAATCCAACAAGAATACCAGCAGTAACATAGTAAGACAGCATCCAGTTCCAAACAGGAGGAGCACCAGTCAGGTTGTTCGTGGAGGTGAAGGCAAACTTTGCAGACTGGAAACCGTAGGTCTGAGACACGGCGATAGGGAACCAGATGATGTTCAGGATGAAGTCGAGGACGATCAGAGCTGTCGCAATTCTGAAGATCCACTTGTACGTCTTAGGGTTGAGGTAATTCATGCCAATTGCGAGGAAGAGAATGCCCTCGGAGACAATCCACTGGACCGCGCGGAACTTGACGTCGGTTACGTCGGTGATGAGAGAGGTAACGCCAAAGACAGGGAGCTCTGAGAGGATGAAGTTGGCAGTACTCTGGCAGAGAGAGGCTACGAAGGTTGACCATGCTGTAGTGGACCACCAGGCGACTAGGAATCCGAAAAGTCGAGCATACTTGGGACCTCCAGCTTCAGCAGCCCAGAAGTAAATCGAGCCGGCCGCGGGGAGGGCGGAGCAGATCTCGGCCAAGACGGCGGCAGTGATCATGGTGAAGACCATGGTGACCAGATACGAAGACCTAGAACAATCAATACCTCCACGTCTGAGGAGTGCTCAGGTGATGCTTACCAGTAGGCCGCGGGACCTCCGGCTTCAAGACCAATGTAAAAAGTTGCGCGAATACCGCCGATAACGTACATTGCGGCTACGATCACATTAGAAGGGTGTGATAGTACGGAGTTTGGTGTGCATTACCAAAGCTAGCGGAGAAACTCTCTGCGAACTTCCATTGGCGGTGCAAAGACTAGAAACATGTTAGGATCGCGAATCTACGATGGTCACTGGCAGTTGCACTCACTTGCTTGTAGCCGAGCGCATTCTGCCCTGTATTAGGTCAAATGTTCTCCGACAAGGGGAAAGGGGAATCAAGAAAGGCCGATTCGATAGTCTCTGCATCTCCTTACGCGTCTGTGAAGACGATCAAGTTCGTGCGGTTCTTCTCAACCTGGTACCATCTCAATGCTCCCAAGAGCAAAGAGAGGACCAGATGCCCGCGTGCAGTGACTTTTGTTGCTGAATTGTCGTTGTGGAACCGATTGTCTTTCTTGGCCTCAAACTCACCTGTGGCCATCATGCGCGTTTGGAGGATGCTTTTATTTGACTCATCTGATTCGTCCATTCGAGATTCCGATTAATCTCATCATACCAAATAGCGCTCGTCAGAATCCATGCTCGAGGTTTCGGTGAAGTCGGATTGCAGAGGATTCTTGGGCTCGGCAACGCTGCCGCGCTGCTTCAGTTGGGCGGACATGGTGACAATTTCGCAAGAGCTAGGTTAGACAACGATGTAAGGAAGCGGTGCTGAGAGGAAGCAGCGACTGGTGGGAACAAAGTCACATCATATATTATTTTTTCCCTTTGCGGTTGGACCCTTCGTGATCTCACTCGTTCATCGGCCCGTCGTTCGTTTGTGGCCGAGGTCGGATGATCCTTCCCATCAATCAACCTCAAGCCACAATAAACATTCAACTCGCCAAACTTGCATCAAGATGCTTGTCTCGGACAAGATCAGATTCAAAAAATGTCGTCTGATGGATACAAGTATTTGTTCGCTCCGTAAAACTGTTTTTCACGAGCGTAACAGAGAGGAAGTCGCGACTTGCTCATGACACATGCCGTTAAAGTTCCATGAAATCAAGCCACGAGCCGCGACACGGTAAACGTACTTCAGCCGAGGGCGCCCTACATTTCCTTCTTCATCATTGGTTACTTCGAATATTATCTTACTGCTCATCGATAGTAGTGACGCTGTGCGTCGGTATACTTATCGACTGAAGTTACTCATATACACTTTTGCGACACTGGAAGTCCGTCTTACAACCGCTCTCTGGCAGACATCTTACTCGGCTTCCCGTCATAGGATCATCTGAAGTCATACGCTACTATATTTTACCATTCCCACCATATTGTTACTCGGGTTCGACTAAGCTGTTGAGAACATGCCGAATTTCAGTCACTTATAGTGCTTATTAACACCCGGCCTGCTTTAGCCGGCTTCAATATGAATGAGCAGCAGCGTGGCTCCAGTGCCTTCGAAAGATCTTCGGACTGTACCGGCATCTCGAAAAATCAACATGCGGAATCCGAGAGGAGACCATCATGGCGTGGAAGAGGGTCAGAAAGCCCTGCTCTTCGACGACAATCCTCATCGAGAACAAGATCTTTCGTAAGAGCACCAGAGCACAAGCAATGGTGGAAGTTTACCTTGAGGCCTTGGGACGATGACCAAGAGCAGAATTGGTGGTTCGCTGGCACAGCAATCCCACTACTCGCTGCTACTATCGGTATGTGTAAACGCGATGACATTTGGACGAGGTGCCCCTGGCCTTGTATCAATCGCTTCACAGTAGAGCGTTGAAGCGAGCACATGAGTCCCACAGGGAAGAGTGGCCTCTTTGAACCTCAAATGATGGATGCGCATGCTGCTATATCCAGATGATATCATTCGCATTAGTAGCATCCGCTGACCCAAGACCAAGGTCCTCTCGCCAATGTATTATCTATCGCTGCCCTGGTCACTCCATGGCGCATGTGTTTACTCGACGATGTCGACGCAGCAAGTTGCCCATGGGATGGGGTAAGCGAACTGCTCCTGGATCTCGATGGACATACTTTCTCAGATCCTCATTGGTGCTATGCACTCAACATATTCTCCCTTGCGCTAGGGTTTACTGGAAACATATTCTTGCTTTTCAACTTTACGAATCGCATTCGATACATTGTCGCGCTTCCATTCACAATAATTCTGTGGTACGCTGCCACCGGAATTGTGAGTCTCCTTCGATTAATATCTTCGACAAAGTACTGATGCTCTACTTTCTAGTTGATTGGAATTGAGGTTTCTATGAATCAATATGTACCCCCTCAGGGGCCACAGCAGAGCTATACACAAGGCTTTTGGTACGCTGTCATTGCCGCGGTTCTTTACCTGATATGCTCTATGCTGCTTATGGTCAACATGCTTGGCTACTTCCTCGGTCATTACCCGCAACGTTTTAACCTCACGAATTCACAGCGGACGCTCATTTTACAGACCATGCTGTTCTTTGTATGGCTTGCTGGAGGCGCTGGTGTGTTCTCGCTGGTCGAAAGCAAATATGGAGAGGATCTCTTCAACTGGTCGTATGTCAACGCACTGTACTTCTGTCAGGTCACTGTGTTGACCATCGGCTTTGGCGACCTTTACGCATCCAGTAATATTGGCCGTGGACTGATTATGCCCTACGCAGTTGGTGGCATTATCATGCTTGGTCTGATCGTGACCAGTCTTACAACGTTCGCGGCCGAGCTTGGAGAAGATAACATAGTCCAGAAGCACATCGAACGAAGTCGCACGCGAACGATAGGCAGGTCTTACACTAGCTCTATCGAACTCCGAGATCGCGAACAACTAGGACTGGGACTACATCCAACGATATCAAGGCCGTTCGATCCGGTAAACCGCAGTATAGCATTTGCAGAACATACATCACAGTCAAAAGACGACGAACCGAGCCAAGGAGCCTTCAGCGTTCTCAAACGTACCGCAACAATACCCCTGACTGCACTTCGACCAGCCCGTAAGCCACGTCTATTACTCCTGCGAGAAGAAAAAGACAGATTCAACGCCATGCGAAAGATACAAAGCGCAACACTGAAATGGAAGAAATGGTCTGGCCTCTGCGTTTCAGTTGCAGCCTTTGCAATCTTGTGGTGTATTGGAGCTCTTATCTTTTGGATCGCTGAAAGACGCGTACAGGGAATCACCTACTTCCAGTCTCTGTATCTCTGCTGGGTGTCTCTTTTGACTGTCGGTTACGGCGACCTGGCTCCAAAGTCGAATGCAGGACGTCCCTTCTTTGTCGTTTGGAGTCTGATCGCAGTGCCGACGATGACACTCTTGGTAGCAGACATGTCGACCACAATAGTCAACAGTTTCAACCAAGGCGCTTTCCGCCTAGCCGATTTCACCATCCTCCCCAAAGCGGGCATCTGGCGCACCTTGATCCCACAACTAGCGCCTTGGATCCAAGCCCACAAAGAGCGCAAAGCTGCTCGCCATCGCCTGCAACGAGGTTTTGAAACCGGCGGCGCTGAAGAGGAACCCACTATCGACAACCTCGCCAAGGAACAGGGAAGCAAAGCACCTAGTGATGGCGAACTCGCTCGCAGACTCGCACATGCTATCCAGCGTACAGCCAAGGATCTTCAAGACAACCCACCACGTCGCTACACATACGAGGAATGGGTGCAATTTACCCAACTAATCCGTTTCACCGCTGCAGGTGAGAGAGAGGAAGGAGGAAATAGATATGAAGCCGATCAAGATGGTCTGATAGAATGGGATTGGATAGGCGAGCACAGTCCACTAATGGCTCAACAAAGCGAGGCGGCATTCGTGCTGGACAGATTATGTGAGAGTATGGCGAGGTATGTGAGGAAGATGGAAGGGATTTATGGTGGGGACCGCGGGAATAAAGACCGCGATGATGATATTGTGAGGATGCAATCACTAGATATTCAGGAGCTGGATGAACAGATTGCGGAAGCTTGAGAACCATAGAGATGATTTTCATGAACACTTTGACGAGCTCAACCGCGCATCTTCTTGCGCAGTAAGGTCATGAGCAACCAGGGCAAGGACTATACGGAAACCGAGAATCATCGAGCAAGGACCGTATCAATTCGTAAATCCAAAGCTAGATGTGCCTTTTTCTCCCGTAAACCAAAAACATAAAAAACTCCTCCCATCAACAACCACAGCACCTCAAAACCCCAACGACATCACCAAATTCCAATTTTCCATGCCCGTAAACGAAGGACAAAAGCAAAAATGTCCCCCAACAATCGCAACGATATCCATGTTCATGCATACACTCGAAAAGCATCACCATCTCCGAGTCCAGCTCATGAGTCCAATAACGGTAACGACCAAAACAAAAGAAAGGGCAAGGGCAAGAGCAAGGAATAGTGGACTCGAGAAGAGATCTGACCAGGTCTGTAGATCTGGTGTTGTGGTAGCTCGTATGGTGTTTGGATCTGTGGGCGATGTATCTTTGGAGCGAGTGGGTTTCTGGGCTTTGATGGTTGTCAGCTGTGTTGTCTTCGAGAATGCTTGTTCAAACCGGCATATTTCTTTGTGGTGGGGAGTGGGTAGTGGTGGATGGTAGTTAGTGTGGAGTGGTCGTCAGTGGTTAGTGGTAAGTGTTGGTAGTATAGGTGGGTGAATAGAAAGTCCAGCTCCCCTCATTTGTTTTTCTTACCATCTTTACTCTGGCCATTGCCGCCTTTATTGCCGCCACGACCATGACGACTACCAGCACTACGCCTAGCACCTCTGTTTCTAGGCTGAGAGGGTCTACGCTGATTGCTAGGAGGATTGGAGGGCCTGTAGTCTCGTGGCTGGTGCTCAACAGGCGGTGGACGCGAGCCGGTGAACTTCAAGACCTTCTCACAGGTAGGACAGGACTCGGTCTGGAGGTGCTTCTCATGATGAAGAGGGCAGACTTTCTGATGAGCAACGCAATGTTGAGGCTTCGAACCGCCGCCTTGCCAGGGACGACAGTTGCCTTCACGACCATGAGCCTTGGGGCAATGATGGCCATTATTAGCAGCTTTGGCAGTAGGAGACATGACTCTAGTTTGGGCACTTAGCTGGATAGATGTGGGCACAGAAGCAGATAACGAAAGAATGGAGTAGGCTGGGTTAAGAAGCGAATAATGAAAGAAGGAAGGAGGGTGGAGCTGTTGGGACTGCTTGAGTATTGGTGTTTCTCTAGAAGCTTGCTGTTGATGATTGAGGTTTTTGAGAGGAGGACATGAGATTAAGTATTGTTTTGCACAGTATAAGATGTCTGGAACAAAGAAAATGTAGGATGAAAGGTGGATGGTACACGAGGAGGACTTGGAAACCATGGCCTACAAAGACCGGATCTATCAACACCAAGGGCACATACCCGGTCGCACAGCATTCAAAGAACACAGTATCAGTGTCAGTGTATGCATTGTCCGCCATCCATCAAAGAGGATGAGTCCGAGCTGAAGACGAGTCTGTCGATGGGCATGGAACATGTTAGACACAGGAAGGTGCCGCAGCAACATGAGTGAAAACCAAAGCCGTCGCCAAATCATCCATATCCAGAAAGAGGCATCCACACCACCCAGAAAGCCTATAGATAGACCTCATCGCACCTACTTGAGATCCGGGGGAAAAAAAACCCCCCCGCTGCGTTTCCAAGTGGGCGAGTCGAAGGGAAAAACAGGGATGAGACAACTGCCCGAGACACGGGAGGATCTCAAATTTTGGAGTCGAGGGTTCTCGATATAGCACAAGGCTGTTTCTGCCAGGGAATATGTGGAGATCGTATATCCTATGTTATATGAGATGTTTTGTCGACGTGGATCGATTTGACAGACTCGACTTCACCAAAGGTCGAGGTCGAAGTCGAAGTCGGGGTTAAGTTTAGAAAACTCGACCAGTACATTTTGTTTGTTGCCTGGGTTTGTTAGATTTTGTAGTTCGTATCAATGCGGCGGACGAAAACAGGCACAACAGGTCGTGCATCACCTAGCTCGCTCCTTCCATCTCTTGCAAAGTGAAAGCGACATGATATTGCAAGGAAATTTCATTCTTTTGGGGGTCGTACGCTAATATCGCAACGATTCTCATGGGCAGTCCCTTCGTCATGTATGGAATGGGCGTTCAGCATAAATGCCTCCTCCCGCCTCTGTGTTTGTCTCTTTTTCCCCACTGCGGCACTCCCAAATATTGACGCCATGTCTAAGCCAAGCCGAATGTTCGATGTGCATGCTGCGCTGTACTCCTCCACTTTGATGCGCACAACGATCGAAAACTCCAGACGCCGGAAGCGAAGATTGATGGCTAGATCCTCGTACGGGAAAAGGTTCAAGACGCGGTCGGTGGAAGAGTCTACTCGTCGACGGCAACGATGCCATCCTCGTCGCTCGAGTCCTCGTCTCCGCTGACTTGCTGGTTCTCGCGCTCGCGCTTGTCCATGAGGGCTTGGAGCTCGGCATCGTCGTTCTCGGTGACAGCCTTGGGGGCCATCTTGACGGAGCAGGTACCGCCGGCTGCGGTGATGCTCTTGGTGACCTCCTGGATGGCCTCTTCGAGGACAGTGATACCGATGGTCTTGTCGAGAGTTTGCGAGGTGAGAACGTAAAGGGGAGGAGAAACGAGCTTGACCTTGACCATGGTGTCTTCGGTGTTGCGGGCCTCAGCCTGGCGCAGGGCGTTCTTGACGGCGTCGATTCCTTCGTAGCCGAAGCAGGTAACCTCGATATCGGTACGGACCTTTGTGGGCTGGGGCGTCAGACGCTTGCCGATGTAGGAAATCAGCTCCTCCTTGATGACGTTGTTGGCGAACTCGACCTCGTCCCAGACTTGCTTGCTGTGTTGTGTAAGTCAACAGTTCATGTATAGAGGTGTGTGGTGGTTGCGTACTTTGAGATCGAGATTCTGAAGGCGTCGAGACTTGAGCCGTACTTCTTATCCAGCGGCCAGCCAATGCTCTTGTACAGGTCCTCCATGGGTGTTGAGGTCTTCTCGGCAACGTGGCGCATAATCGAGTGGACCATCTTGGCCTTGTTGTAGCGGTCCTCGCACTTGAGCACATCTTCGGGCGAGACTCTGCGCTTGGACAAATCAATGTAACCCTTCTCCTTGTCGACTCTGAGTACGACGACGACCTCATTCCTTCCGACACGGATAAGTTTTTGGATGGAACGAATACGTCTTCTGGAAAGTTCGCTGAGCAAGATCATGCCGTCGATGTTGTCGTACTCGAGCAACTTGACACTGAGGGTCTTGGTGTTAGTCGTTTGGCGTAGCGCATGCTGTCTGTGAGGGTTGACTCACTATGCGCCCATCTCGGCGACCTGTCTGACGTTGACCATGACGAGCGAGTCGACATCGGGGTATCTCTCCTCGTAGAAGCGGCAATTTGTGAGCGACATGATGGCGGTGTTGTCCTTCTGCTGGTCTTTGGATATGCGCAGACGGTTGTGTAGTGCTGAGGGCGGGATTTGGCGACGAGGTGGTCGTTTTTGCTTGTGATTCACTCGTCCGACGCTGTACGATTTTCCAGAAACAAACGTCAGGGCCGCCCCGCGACAGTCACGTGCTTTGCAATCTTTTTATCATCAACACCATCACCCTTTGCATTCGTCTTGATCTTGTGATAGCGAAGAGCAGTGAGCATAATCTTGTCTATTTGTTCGTAAATCGTCAGTCCTGCTGCTTTTCTTCGCAGACTCATGCGCTCCTATAGACGTGCTTTTCTGACTTTGCAAACTATCAGCTGCAGCAGTCGCATATACGCAAGCTGATTGTATCCAAACATCAGGTGCCTGCCCGGTATTCTGTCCATCCAATTCGACCACAGCTCGGCATGTCAAGATTCCTCAAGCCTTCGCTATCTAACCAAAAGTAGACACCCTTGTCCCAGTTGTGCCACGAGGTGTTTCGATCGCTTGCACGACAGCTTCGCCTTCCTCCGGACTCAGGATACCATCCAAAATTTCATGAGCAGCGTCGAGAGCCTCGTTGTCGAGGCCAGCCTCATACACCAGCTGCTCTGAAAAAGCCAGTCGTGTTAAGGAAACCAAAAACTTGTGATGCCCGCCTGGTATCACCATGAGCTTCTCCCGTAGATTGATCGTATCGCCGTAGTTCGTCAGTAGATGATATATCAACCTGACTGTCAGATTGATCAGACTTGACGTGAGTTCGTGAATTGTACTGAACTCGGGTCCTTTGGCCGCCTCATCAAGAACACCATGCTTGGTAGGGAGAAGGTCATATAGCTTGGTTACCGAAACGTGCAACAGACGAACCAGTCGCCCAATGGCTGTACGGTGTTGAGCCAACACTTCACTCCCATGCTTTGTCGTAGCTAGTCCGTTCAGAACTCGAATCGTCTCGATTTGCAGAGTAGCAACTTCATGATCTTCGTATGGCGACTCTCCGGGTGGAGCCTCAGGTCGTTCAAACAGCAAAGTCGTGAGGCGATCAATTGTATGACCTTCCAAGGTAGACTGCTTTTCCGGGTCATCCAATACGATGCTGAACGACTCGGCCATGACCGAGCTGCCCAGCATTTGAAGTACTAGAACAATCTGCGGAAGTGGCTGACTCTGGTTCAGCATCATCAGGGTGAATTCGAACTCCATCTTCTTCCAAAATGCCTGACACGACTCGACGTTGAGGCTTGCATCGAATGCCATGCCGTGCATCAAGACCAGGATCTGGTCGACGTTTATGCATTCAAGAAGATGAGAATCAACCTTGGCGCCCGAGACTAGACGTACGCGGGGAACAGCAACCAGATCTATCGTTCTGGTCGCAAGCGGAAGGAAGCGCTCGACGAGCGAGAACTTTGGAGGTCCAAGCGATCTGGCAAGGATAAACTCATACAGATCTAGTATCAGGTATATCGGCGTGTAGAACTTGTCCCGCAAACATGTCTCCCACAAGTCTGAGAGGAGACTGCAGGCAAAGCAGGAAAGGTCATCGTTTTCGTCCACACCAACAAACTGGGACAGACCTTCTGTTATGAGACCAGATATGGATTGACCGGGTAAAGAAGGAAAAGAGAGACGACTCATCGTCTCCAAGACTCTTTCTCGTGACTTGGAAGGACGGTGATTCATTAAATGTCGAATCAGCTATAAACAGTCAGCTCCGAAGGCTGAAGCTGTAACATGAATGAGACCTACCTGAAATTGCGAGTCATCTTGTGGTCGAAGCACATCTTCGATCACAGGAGTCGACTCGGGCAGGAGGGCAGCAGGCGAGGACGATACAGAAGGTTGGGGGTTGAGTTGCAGCTGAGGAGCAGGACTGACAGCAGCATTTCTCTTCCGCTTCTCACCTACCTTTGGGGTAGAAGATTTGGATCTATCCTTCGGCTTTGAAGGAGACAGTGTCACGATCTCGTTGTCATCGAAGCCATCGCGATAGGGTAATGACTGAGAGGGCTGACGAGTAAGCTTACCCGTGGCAGTTCTGGTAGGCTTGATTCTCTTGGAGCGCTCGTCTCTTGCTTGGGCTAGATCGTGCTCTAGGAAACGGTTGTTCGTCTCGTAGGCCTCGATCTCTTTCTTCTTTGCCTCCAAGTCGGCCTTTTGCTTTGCAGCATCATCAGCACGCGTCTTGTTCAGAGCCTGTAATTGCTGTTCGTGCTCTTTGGCATCTTTCTCACGCCTGGCGCGGATTATAGACAACTCCCCAGCCTGTTTCTGATTTTGGTCTTTTGCATTTTGCAGAGACAAGCGGACAGCATTCAATTCGGCCTCGAGCTAGAGAGAAGACGTGATCAGTGGTGCGATGACAGAAGTTATAGTTGCAAGTGATACCTTTCTAATGTGGGCATCGATGGCGGTGGTGTCGGTGGGCTGGACATGGTCGTGGGCGTGATTCACATGGTCATGGATGTCTGGAGCATCGTCTAGCACGATGGGGTCATTGACAGATGGCTCGTAGCGGCTATTGTTAACTCGGGATTGCGCATAGGTCTGTTGCAGCTGAGGCTGATAGGTGGTCGTGTCGGCGTTCAGGTCAAGGACTTCCTCATCATCGATGGTGTCGTCCAGGCCGTAGTCTGATTCAGGCGAGTTTGGGGCATCGTAATCGGTAGTAGTTGCAGCAGGAGTGGCGACTGGCGGCAGACTTGGCCTGGTCAATTTGAGAGGGCGGATTGTCTGTCTGTATTGCGCTTGCCTACGCGCGGCAACTTCGCGTTGAGTCGAGGAAAGCGCGTTCAACTCAAGGTCTTGCAGAGTGGATTGCGGCAATTGCTCAAGGCCGCTTTCGTCAAAGTCCAGCTCATCGTCCAAGGTAGCCATATGGGAGTTGTTCATGGATGGCCATGGTGTTTCATCGTCACAGATGGGAGGCCGCAAGTCCATAGAGCGAAGGTTTGGAGCATTCACATGCCGCCAAGCCATGGCTGCATGCTGACGCATTTGCTTGTCTTTGGCAGCCGCTTCCCTGCCACGCCCAAGAGCTGGAAGCTGCCAACTCTTTCAAATCGAACACGACTTCATTCTACTTGGATGCTTGTCTAGCCATCCCTTCTGTCCTGTCGCCTCATAACACCGACGCGACCCAATCTCTCCGGCAACTTCTGTGTCGCACTTACGTCGATCCGCCGACCTCCCTAGAAATCTCGTACACCCTGCCGCAGCCTCCCGTCCGACTGCTCCCCGATCGCTATACCGCGACACCCTGTCCAATATGACGAAACCTAAGAAGGACGTCAAGTTCCAACACAAGGAAGCAAGAAGGCCCAGTAGATCATCCAATGATAGCCAGGATGCAAGCGACTTGTCGAGTCCTACCCGGAACGAAAAGCTCTCAAAGCCCGAAGTAAGCCGTAACATGTCCTACGACGGTGCCTGGACCGACGACGACAAGGCGAGCTCAAGCCGTTCTGCCATAAAGTCCCCCAAGCTAACTGATCCTCTGAAGCCTCAGGAGCCCGTCCCCCAAAGCGATTATGAAAAGAAGAAGCAGACCTTCATCACCAGAACCATCTGGACCTTAATCATGATCATCTTCTTCTTCGTCGCAATGTTCTCCGGTCACATCTACATCATCATCATCGTCACTGCCATCCAGATCATCTCTTTCAAGGAAGTCATCGCCATTTCAAACGTCCCCAGCAGGGCGCGCAAGCTCCGCTTTACAAAGACTCTCAACTGGTACTTCCTTGGATCCACCATGTACTTCTTGTACGGCGAGAGTGTCATTTACTACTTCAAGCACATCATTCTGGTCGACAAGGTCCTGCTGCCTTTTGCTACCCACCACCGTTTCATCAGCTTCATGCTCTACGTTATGGGCTTTGTCTTCTTCGTCGTCTCGCTTGAAAAGGGCCACTACAAATTCCAGTTCCAGCAGTTCGCCTGGACTCACATGGCTCTTTACTTGATTGTCGTCCAGGCTCATTTCATCATGAACAACATCTTCGAGGGCATGATCTGGTTCTTCCTCCCGGCCGCTCTTGTCATTACCAACGACATCTTCGCCTACATCTGTGGCATCACCTTTGGTCGCACCCAACTCATCAAGATCAGTCCCAAAAAGACCGTCGAAGGTTTCGTTGGTGCTTGGGTTTTCACTATCATCTTCGCTTTCGGCCTGTCCAACATCTTGATGCGCTCCAAGTATTTCATTTGCCCTGTCAACAATCTCGGCGCCAACATCTTTACTGGTCTTGAGTGCGACGTCAACCCCGTCTTCCTCTCCCACACTTACCAGCTTCCCTTTATTCCTCCTAACTGGTCTCACCTGCCTACCACTATCACTGTCGCTCCTGTTCAGTTCCACATCATGATCTTCGCTACCTTTGCTTCGTTGATTGCTCCCTTCGGTGGCTTCTTCGCGTCTGGTCTCAAGCGTACTTTCAACATCAAGGACTTTGGTGACTCCATTCCCGGACATGGCGGTATGACCGACCGCATGGATTGTCAGTTCATCATGGGTTTCTTTGCATACATGTACTACCAGAGGCAAGTATATCTTTCTATCTGAGGACCTGGACGCACAGCTAACATCTTTCCAGTTTCATCGCCGTATACAAGGCCTCCGTTGGCAGTGTCATCGAGACCGCCATTACTGGCCTTACCCCTGAACAACAGATGGAAGTCGTCAAAGGTTTGAGCAAGCATCTCGTCAACCAAGGCATTATCAACCCCCGGGTGCTCGAATACCTTGGTGAGCAACTCAGGAGATAGATTTCTCGCCAAACCCCTTCATCCACAAAAGTCACGACAAACTGGCCTTCTTCCCTTTCCCCCCAGTTTAATGTATAAATACCCCTTTTGATTTTCTTTTGAAGCGTGTCACCGCCGATCTTCTCTTCTTTTTGTTTTCGAATTTGGTGGTTCTAGAACGAACAGATTTAGTAGAATTTGCGCAACTCGACGTATCAATCTTCAAGCTTCTTGTCCTTGACAGACATTCTCGCCTTGCGAGTACAGTTCAGTATGTTTGCGCTACATTGACCTCGTGTCATCTCTGCTGCACTTATATCTTGAGCTATTCCAGCCTCAAAGTCTCAGATATCCCGTATGTCTCGGTCTAGTGAGATGTGTCTAATTATTTTCTAGCTCGACCCACACACACCAAACGTGCCAATGTTCTCGATGGCTCACAATCAACAAGATCAAATCCATCTGTAGAACTTCTCGGTGCCGTAGATGCCTCTGGACTTGAAGGACTTGGCGAGACTTTCATCCAACACATCATACCCGAACCTTGGCCTCGAAACCAACACGTCTTGTGCTCAATAACAATACCTCATTCTTCCAAGATCCTACTTCTTTGTTGCAACAAGTGCAGGTGCCAACATCGATACCCGGTCCTCCTTTCGAGCGTGTGAAAGTGAGTTTAGTTCATTGGGGCAGAACACATTGATATTGTCCAATGTCTGAGGCCCTTGTGGTATACTGTGGAGGCCTTTGTTTCCGCAACAAGAGCCTTGTTCTCTCTTGTGTGAGTGGTAGGTTCTTGAGGTGTCGACTTTTGATACTTAATGGACCTCGAGCCCCCTAATTTGTGCTCTTCTCATCATCAATAAGCTCTCGAACAACACAGATACCGGACTATTACTCATTCAGAAGCTGCGTATTTCTTCTTGATCCAATCTGCAGTTCTTCGCTCTCCACCAAACCTACCTACATCCAGAACTCGGTCAGTGCCACAACTTCCCCCCATCACACACTGACATCTACCGCCATGTCCAAAAACAACCAGAAGAAGCCAAAGTTTGCACGCTTTAATCATCATTGCCCCCAGTGGTATGGCAAGTCTGGTAACTGTCGATTCGTCGATGACCCATTCCACCACTGCAAGGCACACTTGATCCCTTGCCTGCTTCACACCTGTGCCTATAGGGACAGAGAAGGATGGCGCTGCAAAGGCTGTAAAAAGGATAAAGAGTTGAAGGCTAAAGCCCAAAGGGCTGCCGAAGAGCAGGAGAAAGAGCGACAAGAGCAGCAGGAGATCGACAAGCGGAATAACATTAAGAACAAGAAGCGTAGAAGATGAGTTGATCTCTGGAACTTCCCTTGCTCTCTGGAAATTTTCAGCTAAGTACACCATTCGACGAGGATTGCTAAACAACGCTTATAGTACACAACACGGAGAGCTGGCCTCTCCGATACGACTTGGATACTTCTAAACGGTGATATTTCTTTCCTTCGATTCCGGACCTGCTGACAACTTTTGCAACTACTGCACTCAGACTGAGATACTCACCAGACCGTAGGACTCTAACCTTGACGAGATACGAAAAGCCTGTTAGACAATGCTTCAGGAAGCATAGAGCTTGTAGCCATCTACGACATCAGAAAGAACTGATTTAAGAATCGGAATACCACCCTACTTCGAGTCTGCACGTTTTCCTTGGGCCTTATATCCTCTTTTTCTTACCCCTTGTTATTCTTACATCACCTTGCTGGAGTTTGGAAATTGAGAATCAGAGTTGAGAAATGATGATGGTTGAACTTAGCCTTTGGGCATCTTCTTTGTTGAGAATTGTTCTTATATATTGGGTATGAATCTCACTACACCGTCTCTGAACAAGGATCCAAACAACTGTACCCGTGCCGGCAATTCTGTGCACATTACTGACTACTTGTAAATGTTGTTTGCTTCCAAAAGCATCAATGCTCAAGAAGAAACGATTGACACAATGCTTCGATTATTATGTGTGCTAGTCAAACAACGTACATCAGAAAAGACAGACCACAGAACTAGAACAAACATGACTAGACTCTTTACCAAATACCACTCTTCTTGACAAATTGCTTCCAAGTAACAGGCTTACTCTCCAACAACTCCAAACTCTCCTCCAAACCCTCACCACCATAATACCCCTCAGTATCAAGCAAAACATGATTCTCCAACATCTCCTCGGCCATGAACTCGGGCAAATAGGATTTGAACTGCTCTCCAGAAATCTGAATATACCTCATCTTATTGCCACTAGCTTGTTCAAAGTCGGCAACAATTTGCTTGGGAGTGTAGTAAGCTGCGGCTGCCAACACTTGTTTACCATTCAACTTATCAGCATTCTTGAGAATGGCATTGGTGAATTTACCCGTATCTTCCGCGACATCGAAGAGAGGGAATTTCGCATTCTCGCTGATGGGGAGGGCGAAATTGTAAACGCCATCTTCGCCTCTGTTGAACATTTGGCTGAAATTGGACATGAAGTAGCCTGGAAGGATGAAAGTGCAAGGGACACCTGTGCCACGGATGTACTTTTCAACATCGGCTTTGGAGTCGAAGTGAGGGACGTGGGGGAGTTTTCCATTGGTTGTTTCGGTGACGTTGATGAGGGAGGAGAAGATGAGGTGGGAGATTTGTTCGTCTTTGGCGGCCGAGGCGACGTTGATGCCTTGGGTGCGTTCGGTGTCTGGGTTGGCGGTTTCCCAGTAGTTTGTTACGAGGAAGACGGTGTGGGAGCCTTTGATTGCTTTGGCGACTGAGGACTTGTCGTTGAGGTCGGCCTGTGGGATGTGTGAGTCTCATATGCGTTTGGTGCTTGGAAGATGAAGACTTACAGTGACCAGCTCAACCCCCTGCTCTGCGAGAGCTTTGGCGGCGGGCTTGTTGATATCACGAGTAATACCTCTGACCTTGAATTCAGAGGAGAGTTGATGGTCGGCGAGGATGTGTTTGATGACAGAGCCACCCTGATTGCCAGTAGCGCCAAATACGGTGATAAGCTTAGACATTTTGATGTGGTGAAGGTTGTTTTAGTTGCTTGAAGAGCTGGTGAAAGTGTTATGTTGCTGAAGTTGATTGTCGAAAAGAAACGACTTCCCCTTCTCCATTGCAGTCCTTATATACACCTACGGTGACCTACCTACTAGGTGGTCTCATCTTACATGCATGGAGTATAGCTATCCCCGCTCTGATGTGTTGTGCTTGCTGACATCTCTACACAGCAGGAGCGTCGGCTCAATATTGTACCAAGCCCGTTCCAAGCACTCGTTGCTGACCTGAGGTGTAAGAAGGGAGGGTCGCGTTTCGCACCTTCTACTCGCGACGCATGCAGAAAACGAAAGCCGAATGACAAACCAAGAAATCAAAGCGGATGGATTTCTTCCAAACCTGTGAGACGGAGCGACTTCTTTCTCGCGAAGAACGAGATTACAAAGGATGGAGGAAGGTTCAACGAGGTACTTTGTAATACAGCATAAGTTAATGACGGGGTGGGTGTTCTAGAGGACAAAAGCCATGAATCTAGAGAACATTCGAGCGTTCTCTAGGTGTTAACCAGACTTATCAACATCTTTCACCTGCAGCTTGGTTCTTCCCTCTGCTCTCGAGAATAACATCGTGCAATTCAATTGTTGTGTCGAAGCGGCTCATACCGTGTGGGAGTCACGAGTTCATCTCCAGTGTTTCGGTCTTTTGACCCTCATGGACAAGCTAGAAACATGGCACTGATGCAGCGACGCAGAACGCTACGGTATAGAGTAGTTGACAAGCAACAGCATCAACTGTTCACGAGCTCAACGCACTGCTCGGTCTTTTCGACGCACAGGAATACACTGATCCCACGCCGGATCTACTATATCCTCAAACAAGAAGCATAGGACCTGCGTCATGCTTGACCGTTGCTGTACCGAACAGCCGAGGCTGAATATTGACTACCAGAGTATAAAAGCATCAGTTCGTGGTATCGCTTGAACCCAGCTTTGAGCACATCTATACCATGTCTGCTATTCGAACTGTTGGTGTCGTCGGAACTGGAGTCATTGGAGCTTCGTGGACCGGACTTTTTCTCGCTAATGGTCTACGCGTTGTTGTCTCTGATCCGGCATCAGGCTCCGAGAAGAAGCTCAACAAGTATCTTCAGAATATCTGGCCAGACTTGAAAAAGATCGGCCTGAAATCTGGCGCATCACTTGATAACTACCAATTCGTCGGCACCAGTCTCAAGGACCATTACTCCAATGTAGACTTCATTCAAGAGGTAATCAACGTGGTTCCTCGATATGCCGGTGCTCCAAGCTTACTAGAATCGTGCTTTAGAATGCGCCAGAGAAGATTGACATCAAGACGAGTTTATTGGCCGAGATCGATGCAGCCACACGTCCAGACATCGTAATCGCCTCTTCGTCCTCCGGTCTCCCAAGTTCAAAATTCATTGGGAAGTGCACAAATAACCCTGGCAGAATCCTCATCGGACATCCCTTCAATCCACCTCATCTGATGCCTCTGGTCGAGGTCGTTCCAAATCGGAAGACCGAGAAGTCAAGCATTGAAACAGCAGTTCAATTCTACAAGTCTCTGAACAAAAGACCTGTGGTTTTGCATCAAGAAGTGCCTGGTTTTGCTGCCAATCGGTTGCAGGCAGCACTGTGCAGTGAAGCCTACTCTCTGGTCAGCAGAGGCATAATTTCAGCGGAAGATCTTGGTGAGCTCTGAAGGCGACATTTCTGCCGTAGGCTGTGCTAATCATAATACAGATGCTTGCGTCACCAACAGTCTTGGTCCTCGATGGGCACTGACAGGACCTCTGCTGGCCAACGCTATGGGAGGCGGCGGTGGCACTGATGGTTTCAGGCATTTGTTAGAACATCTGGGTCCCGCTACTGAGGTGTGGCTCAAGGACATGCAGGATCATGCCTTTGAATTCAACAAGGAGAGTTTGGACGCTCTTAGTACAAGTGTTGGCGAAGAGTTGAAAGGCAAGGATGTTCAATGCCTTGAAGCCGAACGTGATAGGCTTCTAGTTGAGATCTTAAAACTCAAGAATTCATGACATAGCAGACGCGATCGCGTTATGTTTTGTAAATACTTGAGGCTCAAGCGTCAATATCATAAAGACAATCAACCGACGATACAAATAGTCGGGTTATCGTCTAACGACGCCAGATATGTGTTCGCCATCAGTAGTGGTCCTTGCATCACGTCAGATGTGTGAACGTTGCAGGCCGCAAACCCATGTCCCAGCTTAGCACCTGCCCACTGGATAGCCAAGGCTCTCCTACGCAGCGCCAAAAGATGCCTTGTCCTAGGCAGAACTATAGCATGTGCCATCTGGACCATTTCGTAGTTCGCGAAGAACGGAACTATGAAGGGATCATTATCTTGCATATGTCCCAAGAGAGCGTGAAGCCACGGCAGCCATGAGCGGGCAGGGAAGAGCGCTTTGGATTGCGCGGGTTCTGTCAAGCGACCAACGTCCAACCGGCGCATGTTGATCAAAAAGTTCTTGAGTTCCTTGGCTGCCAGTAGCAAAGTAGGCTTCTCCCTGACGAATTTGATGAGGCTGGTCACAGATTGCAGAGCAGAATCTAGCAGCTGTGATCGATTACCACACCACCTGGCCATTTGCCAATCGTCCGCGACCGGCAAGAAAAGGTCGACAACATCCGATCGGCTCGGAATCACGTCCTCCCGGTTCAAAATCTGAGTTGCAGTGTTAGTCCTGTTTATGAGGGCACATCTATATGGCATACCATGAAGATCCCCTGGACGGTTTGAAAAAACTCTTCTCTGTAGACTATCAGTCTTCGTATGAGAGCTGCAAGGTCGATTGTACACACGAGCTGGAAGCTCCCCAAGACAGCATTATACATGCCATGATTATGGCGGCGTGATCGAGGTTGTCTTCACATGACAAGTGCTCTCGCAATCCACCCAATGCTTGACCACGATAATAATACTTCTCACACAGGAGATCTGTTGATTTCTTGATGCCGTACAGGTGCTCAACAGCGATACCGTAGACACAGTTTCGAAGAAAAGATGTCTCGTTGACTCGTCCTATCGCCCTGTATACTTTGATTAGGGATCGGCTCATGAATCTGGATAGCGCGTCTGTCATACTTGAAAACCAGGTCTGTACCTAGGTTGCCATTCGTCATATGATGTACTCCTGCATCTTGACAAATTCCTATAGTATGATGGATCAAGAAGATTTCTCTGGACACAAGGTCGAAGGTAGGGGGGTCGACTGTAGCCATTGAGGCCGATGCAGGTAACGTATATCGTGGTACCCGTGAGCCTGGCTCATCCTGTGTGGTGGTATCTAATTGCTCCGATGCCAAGTAAGTGCAATGCACTTCATGAGTACGGCCATATTTCACGCAATTTTGACTAGGCAATCAATTAACGAGAACGGCCGAAGGTATACTCAGAATACGCACCATCTTGGACGCGTCTCATCACAGCGTATTCTCCTTTCTCTGCATATGGTACAACCAGTCTTCGCTTTGACATGGGTTCGTTTCGGTCTTCGACGTGCGCCGAAGTCCATTGTGTTCGTATAAAAGTGCGTGTTGGACAAAGACAGGATTCGCCTCTGGAGTATCTACTAAGCAGCTGCATCATTTCACAGAGCCGCAGGAGAAGAATTCGCTAGTACAGATGGGGTATCTCGTTGGAGAATTGAACGATCTGCAGACCAAGACTGCAGTGTCACAAGTAAGCGACGAGCGCGACGGTTGTTCGACCGAGGTCCCGAAACCTCGACTCCCGAAGCTTGAATGTTGGAAAAGGATACCGAACGCAAGCGCCAGCCGATGTCAACTGAAGTCTGCAACGGTGTTGGAACGCAATTCAAAAATGCTTCCAACGTGGCTGCTCTTACGGCAACGGATAACAGAACTTGGGCATCTTTGCATCGTTTGATTAGATTGTCGCAGTCATGTGCTGTCGAAGCCAGCATGCACTCAGGATTAAGATCATCTTTACCGCCTCTTGAATTTGTCCAAATTTTCGAACTCGAGGTGTTCTAATATTCTGTAGCTTCAGTAGATTTGACAGAAAATACTGAGATGCAAAGGCCATCATTACACATGTCAGAAATTTGCGAAAAACTCCATTCAGGATGACCTAGGTTTGTTGCAGAACAGAAGCCCGCATTGATCGTCATCGTTCATCTACTGCTTCTTGAAAGCACTTTCCTTCTCAATCCAATCGCCTAGTGTCTGCAATCCAGGATGCTCCTTCTTGAGAGCCGGAATATCGACTTGGTATCCATCAGTCTCGAACCATCTGAACATCGTACCCAACTCCTTGACAGCCCACATTAAGCCACCACCCATGAACGAATATGTTGCCGGTGCTCCATAACCCACAGTGTCCTGCCAAACCTTGCTAGCTTCAGAGAAAGTGAGCTCGTCACCCGCAAGACTGACGGCACGATTTTTGAAACGATCGGGGTTGCGGAAAGCTTGAGCAGCGAAGAAGCCGATGTCTTTGGTACTAATGAGTTGAAGTTTGCGGTCCGGTGCAAGGGCTGACGTCCACATGGCTCCAAACATCTTACCCATGAAGCCGGGGACCCAGTTGTCCATGAAGGCTGTGGGTCGTAGGATGGTGTACGACATGTTTGAGTCCTTGGCACTGTCAACAAGGTGACGCTCGATGTTGTGTTTGCTGCGGAAATGAGGGATGTTGGTGGGGTTGTCCAAGGACTTGTCGCCGCCACGGTCCACAGAAGTGTAGACGAAGTGGATGACACCGCGTTTCAAAGCCTCATCAATCAAAGCTTTACCTTGCTTCTCTTCTGTGTCGACACTTTGACCCTGGCCAGCGAAAGTTTGAACGCTGAAAACTCCATGGATTGGTTTGTGGATTGCTTCGGCGGCATTGAATATGCCAGGCACGTCGTTGAGGTCGCCAGTGACAAGCTTGATGGCTGGCGATTTGTTTTGCAAGGCCGTTGCTGATGCTGAAGATGGGTTACGGGTCACAGCTAGAATGGTGAAGTCGGAGCTGTGCGACGGAGAGCTGATGAGGGCGTCAATGGTCGCGCCGCCTTGTTTGCCCGTCGCACCGGTGATAAGAATGCCTTTAGACATGGCTGATTGTGTTTGAGGTTTGAATTGTTTGATGGCGATTCACGACGAAGGTCAAGGTCTTTTATTGATCTCCATTCACAGCTTTATTCATACAGTACCTACCTCGACCTTCCAAATGGAGAGACTGTTGTTCCGATTGTTCGGCATCATGATGCACGATGATGCGAAGCGGCATGTGAGACGCCGGCTCGCAGTTTGAAGGATCAAACGAAGTCCTTCCGAAGTTTAACCAACGATTCAGACTCTGGCTTATTTCGAGCCTCATGTTCTGGCGACATCATGCCATGAAAAGAGAGTCATGAAATTACTATAGGCAGAGGTAGATACCTCCTATCTGATCGATATGCAGGAGGCGAAATGACCGCAGCCTTATTACGGCCGTCTCCAACTCAACCGTGAAGCACACATGTAAATGTGCAAGTCAGATGACTGCTTCACGTGCTCCATTCCCAATCCTTCGCGACTCAACGAAATGGATGTTTGACAATCCAGGGCATACTAAAGAATCGCTCTTTCCAGTTCAAATCGTGTCGGCACCCAGTATTGAACCGGTCTGTCACAGTCGAACCCACATCTACAGCAGCAAAATTCACAGCAATCGCCGCCATGCTCAACATGAGAGACACTATCGCCGCTGCAGATCAAACGCGCTTTGATGCCTTCATAGAGCAGCCTATTGATGGCGACACCATGACCGGATACGATCTGGTTGACGGCGCCGTCCAAATCCGTATCGTTCGGTCCAAGACATTGATCGTGCTAGCCGAAGACACCTTCACCGACAGCGGTCTTGCTAAGCAATTCATAGCAGAGCTCCGCGAACACATCAAGAACACTGAGAAAGGCAGAGCGAATGTGACTGAGAGGGGTATCAATTGTACACCGGAGCCAGAAGACCAGATCACAGCTTAGTGGCACGCTGTTAGTGTCAAGAAAGCTTTCCCCCTTAAGGTGTGCCCTCGCCTTATGCAGCTTTTGTGTCAACACGTTCTAATGTCTAGGAATGGAGGAAGTATGATATCTCTTCGGCCTTCTGTCTAACTACCAGCTCGATGATCAGACCGGCGATTGACCACATACTCGCGTCGATAAGCTAAATTGCTTGGGCTAGACGAAAAGGGGTTCATCAGGATAAGTAGCCAAAGCCCTATACAAGGCCCTATACAAGCTGATCGCCTCTCCAAATGTATGCTTCTGCTCGTTCAATCTTCTGTATGTCATTCTCTGGTCTCAATTCTAGAAAGAAGATACGCAATTCGAGTCTCGAGTTTCAAGTCTCTGTCCTCTGGATTCGTGATAACATCCTATCGACGATATGCACATTCCAGATTGTGAGCCTACATCTCGTTATGCTATGGGATTGATTCCCGTTAGACGAGACAGAAATTACCTACTCACTCGCTGTGACACAGAACGTAAGAGGCTGGTCAAGATCAATCGTTTCTCGTTGTTCTGTAGGCATTTATGCTTGTTCTGATATGCAGCACAAGATGATTGTATTTATTTCTTTGGACAGGCCACGAGTAAGTCTCTTTAACAGCTTACTTTACGATACAAAAAAGGCATTGTTCGAGAGATCACGCTACAGAATATGTCTAGGCAAATTAAAAGTCTCGCTGTTGACCTCGAATTGAGGTTGCACGCGGCAACACTCACCGTAGTCGGGGATGTTGTTCGAAAGTCGAGGACAGGACTCAAATAGAACAGTATGGCATGACTCCGAGAGTACTCGGCATCTGCACACTATTTCAGAGACCAGACTTCTGTCTTGCTTTCTTTCCTTTCTCTCCTGAACAACACTCTCGGTCTCGCTATCAACAACAACCGATGGCCAACAACTCTACTGCCCAGCAGCATCAGGCTGTCGCTGCTCCCAGCCCTCAACTGATACTGTAAGATATCAAATACCTCCTGGAACATTGGTCACGGTCTCACACACGTAAATAGGCAACTCCCAAACCTAAGACGTCCAGTAGCTGTCAACGCATACTACTCATGCAGTCAGCAAGAATGGGATTCTCTCATCCTTATAACCCAAACCCCCAGCCAATCAAAGGCAAAATGGGCGTTGAAGAAGTTGAACAAACACGACAAGGCTGGCCAAATCCATGAGGTTTCTGGTGTGCAAGCTTCTATTGCTTGTACCAGCTGTGCCAACAGTCCGAGGGGTCCCCAGATCTGCTTCGTTCCTGCTGATACGTCTACAAGATGTAGATGTGCTCCTTGCGGGTGGGGCAACAAGCCCCCTTGTGGTATGTTTCTGTAATGTCACAGCAGACTTTACATTTCTTGATATCGTGGCAGGGTTGCTGACTAAAGGGGATTGTTTAGATGCCCAACGCGCTCCTGCCGGTGTTACCCTTGTTGCTGGTGTGCCTCACGCTGCCGCCAATCCGATCGTTGCTGCCGGCCCTGCCATCCCTTCTGGTTCGAATCAGCCTACCGCCGCTCCTGTCATCCACCAACAGGTCAGCGCTCCTGCTCCCCACCCACCTGGTGATACTCCTGCTCTGAATCAGTCTGGCACTGTTTCTACCTCCAACACTTCCTCCGTTCTTGCTGCTTCCGGTCAGTTCGCCAACCCATCCGTTGTCCATCAGGTCATCGCCGCCCCTTCCGCCAACCAGGCTCCGCCTCCGACTTCTCTCATCCCCACCGCAACCACCCCTATCATTCATCCGATTGTTGCCGCTCCTATCGTTCACGCCCAGCGTCCTGTTCCTGTCGCCAGTCAACCCCTATCTTCGGTCCCTCCTGTCCCTTCCATTCTCAACGGTATTCCATCTACCTGGATCCCTGTGTCCAATTGGGCATACGTTGTCCCACAACCACGCGGAGGAACACTCACTATCCCTGCTCCCCTTCGTGTTCAGACGTCACAACAGGTTCATCATGCTCAAGCGCAATAGGACATCATGAGTGGCTGTTGATTTTGACAAATGGGCCAGGAGAAAGATTTTGCTGATTACCTACCTCGCTATTGTGAGCACTGAGCGGTATGTCAAACGTCACACAGTAGTGACATAATCAGGATGAGTTGGGAGGGGATCTCGTTTTCGCGTAGGAGCAGGTCAGGCATTGCGGATACAAATAGCTGCAGATCAATACCAAGCAACTTTTCTGAATCTTGACTGAAGAGAGATTTGATTTGATTCGACTCGACTGAACAAAGCATGTATGGCGGAGCCTTTACATTAAAATCATTTTCCTGGTGGTTGTACATACTATTCATTGATCATGTTCATGTTCCATTATACCACTTCTTCATCCTCAACACATGCCTGAACAAGCTTCCACTGCGTGATCATTGCTTCGTTGGCGAAATCGTTCAGCTCGTAGTCCTTGCCCTTTCCGTCCGGACCGCCATCGAAGACCTCGTATGAGAAGTAGCCGCGGAAGCCTGTTTTCAGGACGGCCTTGGTGAAATCAACGACTGGCAGATATCCTTGGAAGGGGAGAGGTCTGAAGTCGTGGCTCCAGCGACCTCTAGGACGAGTACCGGACCCGTCAACGTCTTTGCTGAAAGGCTGCTTGGGCTTGTAGGCGTCGCTGATCTGGAGGAAGTAGACCTTGTCTCCGGGGACTGTGCGTGCGAGCTCATCGAGTGACTCCTTCCAGTCCTTTTCCAATTGGTCTTTGGGCTTGTCTACCAAGCCGGACTCGGTAGTGGGGTCTGCCCATTCATAGCCGGCGCTCTGGAAAGTATCAAGACAGAGTCCGACGTTGGAACGATCGACCTTTTGTACAATGTCCCAAACGTCTTTCCAAGTGGGGGCGTGTGTTGACCAGCACCAGTTTTCATATGCCATACGGAAGTTCTTCTTTGCGAGCATGTCGGCGAGTTCTTGGAGGTCCTTGACAAAGCGGCTGCGATCGGTGCCAATCTTCTCAGCCGGGGTATCTGAAGAACCGACCTAGAATGTTGTTAAATGCTGTCCTTCAGATGTCGATTTGAAGCCTTCTCACCTGCAGCATGTCTGTTCCGACAGCTTCCATGATCCTGATCCAGCCTTCTGCACGAGTAAAGGCATCCTTTCTTTCCTCGCTTCCTTCTTGCCAACCCTCGAAGTTGGCGAAAGGCTGAAGGATCAGGACCTTCAACTTCTTTGCCTCGCACATGGCCTTCACGACCTTTGCGGAAATGACCAAGTCATCATAGTCGTATGCTCCAACCTCTTTCTTCATGTAGGTCGAGGCAAAGGCGAGGAGATCCGGGAATCCGAGCTCAATAGCAGTGAAACCGGCTTGGGAGATGGCTTCCAGCTTCTTGGGAAGCGTGTGTTCCTCTCTGCAGCCAATCGAGACACTGGCATAACAGACGGGCAGATTTCTGAGGGATGCGTTTGTGAGCGACATGGTGAATTTCACGAGATGAATTCCTGATGGATGAAAGAAGGATAGCAAAGTGACAATTGATATACTTGACGGGGCGTGTGACCCGCTGTTACGCTCTCATCATTACATATGCATCGAAAGTGCTCCATATCATCACCTCAACTCCCCGCAATTGGTGTGTGACATCAGGGTTGATGACGTAGATCAGACTTTTTTGTTTCGTTCGTAAAAATTGAACGAACCAGATGTCAGCATTTGTGCTCAATCACAAGTGACAAGTCGCGAAGTAGCAAACAGATGGGAGTTTCGAAAGGATGGCATTTGGAAGCAGGCATTTGTCTCGCAGCGATACCGGTGGTCATCAAATCTAGACTGAGCGAATCACGAGGTTGGCGAAGGTTATGCTGTGGCTTGTTCGGCCCGACAGCTGGCGCAGAGTGACAATTGACTCACGAACATGTTTGCTATTGTTCCTTCTTCCTTTCGCATGCTCTACCATATCGTTTTACCTCCTCCGTCTCTTGATACCCCAATTTGCTGTCCTTTGATTTTGCTTGAGTACACACATTGATTTGCTTTACAAACACACATCATGTCGAAAGTAAGTGCTTCATGCCTTCCCCAACATGTTGCCCCGCGACTTCGCAAGCGTCGCGACAAAGCGAGTGGGAACAATGATTAACGTGGTATGCAGTTCTTCATGGAGAACGCCTCGGTGGGCGACCGCAGCAGCAGTGAGAACTGGCGCATTCGTGGCATGACTCCTCTCACCGCTCCCGATCTTCTTCAGCACGAAATTGGACAATCGCAAAAGTCAAAAGACACTGTGCTCAAGGGCCGTAACGAGGCTTCAGATGTTGTCCAGGGCAAGGACGAGAGAAACAGACTCTTGGTCGTCATTGGCCCTTGCTCGCTTCACGATCCCAAGGCTGCCCTCGAGTACTGCGACAAGCTTTCCACCTTGAAGGAGAAGTACGAGGATGAGTTGGTCATTATTATGCGCGCCTACCTCGAGAAGCCTCGTACCACTGTTGGCTGGAAGGGTTTGATCAACGACCCCGATCTTGACGACAGCTTCAACATTAACAGGGGTCTTCGTGTCTCGAGACAGCTCTACCTCGACCTGACCGAGAGAGGCATGCCCATTGCCAGCGAGATGCTGGACACTATTACTCCTCAGTACACCGCGGACCTTCTGTCTCTCGGCGCCATTGGCGCTCGCACCACCGAGTCCCAGGTCCATCGCGAGCTTGCCTCTGGTCTGTCTTTCCCCGTTGGTTTCAAGAACGGTACCGACGGTACTCTGGACGTCGCCATTGACGCCATTGGCGCTGTTAAGAACCCTCACCACTTCCTGTCCGTCACCAAGCCCGGCAACGTCGCCATCGTCGGCACCGCCGGTAACGACGACTGCTTTGTCATTCTCAGAGGTGGAAAGAAGGGTACCAATTACCACCCCAAGGACATTCAAGAGTCAAAGGAGAAGCTGCAGAAGATTGGATACACCAAGCCCAGACTCATGGTCGACTGCAGGTACGTCTCGCATAACCCCTCACAGATGGAGATCAAGGAAACCATCCATACTGACACACACATCACAGCCACGGCAACTCCGAGAAGAACCACAAGAACCAGCCCAAGGTCGCCCACGAACTCGCTACCCAAATCGCTGCCGGCGAAGACGCAATCATGAGTGTCATGATCGAATCACACATCAACGAGGGCAGCCAGAAGATGCCCAAGGAAGGAAAGTCCGGCCTCAAGTACGCCGTCTCCATCACCGACGCATGTATCGGCTGGGAAGACACCGAGAGCGTCCTGGCCGAGCTGGCCGACGCCGTCCAGAAGAGAAGAAAGCACGCCGCCACAAACGGCTCCGCTTAAATGCCATGCCATCTTCAAATCTTTGTCTTTTTGAGATGCGTAATATGATGATATGATATGAGAAGGATATAACAGGCCATTTCAAATATGGAAACAAAAGTTGTCATTTTCTTCTTCACGCTTGATATTCCTCCCTTCTACTCTCCATTGCGCGTGATGTCTTGAGATTGCGCTTAGGGCTGAAGTGGATTTGGTCACGAAGAGCATGATTTCTACACTCTCTATCTTCGAAGGGAGGCTTGGGTGATGCACAGCGACTAGTGGACGTTTCAGTGTGTAGAAAATGCTTTTTACTATACTGATGCTCCTATTTTAGCATGTGCTTGAAACAGACAGTGTCTTGATCTATCATATTTGCCTGGCTTCTTTGCCCTTCATCTCAGGTCGCTCTTTCTCCCATTCGTCTCTGATGATGGCATAGAGCATATCGGCCAGGATCACTGACAATGCCAGACTCCAGACAAGAGTGATGGCGTAGAAGAAGTTGGCGTTGCCACTGCCGGCGTAGACCCAGAGGTAGTAGAATGCGGGTCCTAACAAAGTGGTGTAGATGAGTGCACTGATCGCAGGGAAGGCGTATCGTGAAACTTGTGTTGAGAAATTAGCCAAATTCAGGGGTAAAGACATGTTGTGTGGTACTCACGTTCGTGAACATGACCATACATGGAGAGCAGGGAAAGCCAAAATCCTGCGTCGCCAACATTGGCGTATGGTTGAAAGATGGCAAAGATACCGCACATGAGCACGACAGCCGCTAGAGGTTGATCGCGAAGACGGATGGTGAGAGCAGGCGAGTACGAGACCATGTGTAGCCAGAAGACGCCAAGGAAGAAGTTACGGAAGGAGTCGAAGATTTCGATAAAGAAGTACCACCAAAGGCCAACATTGGGTGTCAAGTCTGGCAGCAAAAGTCGGGAAGCATAAACGGAGGAAATGAAGGACCAGTTTCCAGTCAAAGCATAGGATAATGCGAACAAGATGGCAATGGCGACTGCGAATACGGCAGTGTACTTGGCAGCAAAGGGAACAAGTGCCGAGCTTCTCCCATCTTTTGAAGCGTTCTTATTGCGCATGATGGATGAATCGTAGCACAGAACGACTAGGGGAGGCAGTAGCAGCAAGGGATGTAATGACATGTATGACGCCAGGGCCAGAGCGAAGGCGGAACCGAAGGGCGCACCGCGACAAGCCTTGAGTACAGAGACAAGTATGAACAGGTTTCCAAAGACATTTGTAGAGCGAGCCAGACATGTCAGGACGACAAAGGGGTTGAAGAGGTGTGCGGCAGCGACAGCAGAGGACGACCAGCGTTTCGACTCGCGGGATGATGTGAAGAAGCGAGAAGCGTAGGATTGGCCGGAAGCAAATATCTGCATCAAAGCGTATGCGCTCGCGAGGTCGACCAATGTGTACAGCAAGACGGTCACCAGAGGATAGCGTGCCGGGTCGGGGAGGAGCGAGAAGAGTGGTAGGAGTAGAGGTGCCTGGTGGAAGACACCACCGTCGTATGGAGACAAGCCATGGTTGTATAGGAAGAGGCCCTCTTGCACTGTAGCGGAATAACAATTCAGCTTCTGTTTATGTCTGGTCCGGAGGAACTGGCCGGCGCATACATCTCTTGAAGCCTGTCACGGGGGTGGATAACTCAACACGCCCGCTGAGGAGGTCTGGCAGACCTGGAAATGCCCATGCCAGCGACAGCCGTACAGAGGCAGCCGAAGCAAAGAGCACATGGTCGTACGTCGACGTCGACATGGCGGATCGATTTACAGGAGATCAATGTCCAATCCTCGAGCCTCTCGGGGGTCAGCCGCTCTCCGCAATCTTGGCTGATCGGGGACAAAGCGGCAGAATCCGGGCGGTGAACGGCGTCGTCTGAAAGTGTCTGGGAAAAAAGTTGATGGTTGCGCCTTCCAGTTTGACCATCCATTTGTGTATTTTCTGTCGCATCTATCATGGCCAAAATTCAGAGAAGAGGTGCGTAGCCATGCTGTCGCTGCTCTTTTTACTCGAAATACTGACTATTCCCAGGCCAGAAGGGCGCGGCCAAAAACTACATCACCCGTACCCAGGCTGTGCGCAAACTGCAGATTTCACTGCCTGACTTCCGTCGCTTGTGTATCTTCAAGGGTATGCTCTCTTCCGACTGTCTAGAATTGCCATCATCTGAACTCGAATGCAGGAATTTACCCCCGCGAGCCGCGCAACAAGAAGAAGGCCGCAAAGGGCTCACAAGGCGCGAACCAAGCCACCACTTTCTACTACACGCGCGACATCCAATACCTGCTCCATGAGCCCCTCCTCAACAAGTTCCGCGACCACAAGGCTCTGGCCAAGAAGATCGGTCGTGCTCTCGGCAGAAATGAGGTCTCCGACGCAAACCGCATGGAGAAGAACCTCACTCCTAAGATGACCCTCGACCACATCATCAAGGAGCGCTACCCTACTTTCGTTGACGCCCTCCGTGATCTCGACGACTGTCTCAGTATGCTCTTCCTCTTCGCCAACCTCCCCTCGACCGAAACCGTGCCGCCCAAGACCATCCAGCTCTGCCAACGCCTCACCCACGAGTTCGAGCACTACTTGATCCGTAGCAACAGCCTGCGCAAGAGTTTCCTGTCCATCAAGGGTATCTACTACCAGGCCACCATCCAGGGTCAGGACATTCTGTGGCTCGTTCCCTACAAGTTCGTCCAGCGCGTTACTGGCGATGTCGACTTCCGTATCATGGGCACCTTTGTCCAATTCTACACTACTCTTCTCGGATTCGTCAACTACAGGCTCTACACCAGCCTTGGTCTGGTCTACCCTCCCAAGTTCGACGCCAAGGCCGATGAGCACGGTGCTGAGTTGGCCGCCTTCGCCATTGAGGGTCGCAACGTTGCTGGTGCTCTGGACAACAAGGTCGAGCAGCCCGCTGCTACCCCCAAGCAGGTTTCCGCCACAGCTCAAGCCGAGGCTGACAAGCTTTTGGAACTGCCTTCTGGAGAGGAGCCTACAAGCTCGTACATGACAGCCCAGGAGAACCCCTCCTCAAACCCCCAGGACCAAGAAGAGGAGGACAGACAAGATGGAGAACTCGACTCGTTCCCTGCCCCTCTCGACCCCGAGTCGGATGTTTTGCACCAACCTACCGTTTCTGCATCAACAGCAGCCAACCTTTTCGAGCCCTTCACCATCTACCTTTCTCGCGAGACCCCCCGTCACCCTCTGGAATTCATTCTCCGTGCCTTTGGTTGCAAGCGTGTAGCATGGGACACTGTTTTGGGTGAGGGTGCTTACACTTCCGACGAAGCAGACCGCCGCATCACTCACCAAATCGTTGACCGCCCTAACCTGCCTCTTCCCGCTATGCCTGTCGAGGACGAGGAGACTGCTGCCGCCAATGCATCAAAGCGCTTGAGACCTGGCGAGCGTGTCCCTGGACGTATCTACATCCAGCCCCAGTGGGTCTGGGATTGCATTAACGCAGGCAAGCTGTTGAGATCCGACCTTTACGCCCCCGGAGCCACCCTTCCTCCCCATCTTTCCCCTTGGGTCAAGCCCAAGCAAGGCGAGTACGACCCTACGAAGTCATTGGCCGAGCAGGAGCACGAAGGCGAGGCATTGGCTGCCGAGGCCGAGTCAGACGAGGAGATGGCCGATGAGGATGCCGGCTCAGATGGCGAGGAGGTTGAGGGTGTTCGTGGAGATGACGAGGCTCGCAACCTGGAATCCAAACTGTTGCAACAAGGCGGCAAGGAAGTCGTCAGTGGTGAAGGTATGGACGTTGAGCTTGCAGGATCAGACGATGACGAGGACGAGGAGGAAGAGGCCACAAAGGACGAAGAGTTCGGTGGTTTCACCGAGGACGAAGAGGAGGATGAGTCCGAGGATGAGGCCACTCGCCACCAGCGCGAGCTTGCCGCCGAGGCTGAGGGTCGTTCGCTCACAGCTGATGCTGGTGCCACGCCCGCCAAGGCTTTGCGCAAGAAGGAGGCCGAGAAGGCACAAAAGGCCATCTCGCGCCAACGCAAGGAGGCACAGGAAGAGACCGACCGCCAAAAGATGATGATGAGTCGTCGCAAGCGCAAGATCTTCGAGAAGATGCAATACTCGAATGCAAAGAAGGACGCAGAGGCCGAGAAGCTGAGAGGAAAGAGAAGAAAGATCGAAAAGGTACAGGCCAAGAACTAGTTTTGTGCATGAGCAAGGTGTTTTGGTGTGGACTATATCGGTTGTCTTTCTTCTTTGGCGAAGGTTCTTCATTGTGATCAGATATCCGGCGTTTGTATAGGCAAAAGTGGAACAAAAATGACATCTATTCATCAAAACAATACTACACCTCATCGACTAAGTGCGACCAAGTGTGAAGAATCATGATATATTTCTACATCGTGGTCGTGCCTGCCAAACACGCTCGGACTTTGCGGCGTTTTCTCCGTTGAGCATTGTTTGCCTGCAAAAACATTTTGCGCCTCGACCTCGAGTTGTTTTCTTCATCAACCTTTGTGCAGCACAATTCCCACATCTTTGAAATACTTACCAACTGTTCGAGCCTACTGGATATTCAATACATACTCTCCTTATATCACGCACTATCTTGTGGGACCGAATCACGAAATTACTTCCACTTCACAAAGCCAGAAAGCTTTATTCACAAAAATGGCCGACTTCCAAGCAAAATCCGATGTCTTTCTGAATTGGTTCAAATCTCAATCTGGAGCCACATATGATTCTAGACTTCAACTGACCGACCTGCGGGACAGAGGTGCCGGAAGAGGTATCATTGCCACTTCAGACATCCCCGCTGAAACAGACCTCTTCACAATTCCTAGAAAGAGTGTCATCAGTGTCGAGAACTCGGAGCTTTCGAAAAAGTTGCCAAGGATTTTTACTGGTCTGAAGAACTTGGATGCTGATGGTGATGATGGTATGGCTGATGGAGACGATGAAGAGGAGAGCTTGAGCATGCCTGACCCCTGGTTGGATCTGATCATGGTTATGGTGTACGAGTATCTGCAGGGTGACAACTCTGCTTGGAAGACTTACTTCGAGGTTCTGCCTAACTCATTCGACACTCTGATGTTCTGGGGCCAAAGCGAACTCAACGAGCTGCAAGCTAGTGCCGTCAAGGACAAAGTCGGCAAAGAGTCTGCCGATGAAATGTTCAAGACAAAGGTCCTGCCCGTCGTCAAGGCCCATGAGGATGTCTTCTACTCTGCTGGTGCTCAGAAGTTGTCTGATGAACAGATTGTCGAGCTTGCACACCGCATGGGCAGTATCATCATGGCCTACGCTTTCGACTTGGAGAACAACGAGGAAGACGAAGATGATGAGCAGGAAGGTTGGGTCCAAGACTTGGAAGGCACTCAAGCTATGGGTATGGTTTCCATGGCCGACATGCTCAACGCCGACGCAGAGTTCAACGCCCACCTGAACCACGGCGAAGACACATTGACTATGACTTCGCTGAGAGAGATCAAGGCTGGCGAGGAAGTTCTCAACTACTACGGCCCACTACCAAACTGCGATCTCCTGCGTCGTTACGGCTATACCTCAGCAAAGCACTCAAGATACGATGTTGTCGAGGTACCTTGGGAGATCATCTCCAGCACCATCGACAAAAGATTTACCGGCAAGAAGGGTGCTCTGGACGAGGATGAGATGGAAGAGGGCTTTGTTCTCGAGCGCGACTCTGGAGAGCCCGACGACACTGGCATCAACACCCACCCAGCAAAATTCGTCGGCTTCCCTGAAGAACTGGAAGAGCAAGTTTGCCAAGTCATCGCTCCTGCATTGGGAATCAGCCTCGAAAAGGGACCCAACAAGGTACAGCGTAGACAGCTCAAGCACACTTTCTTCGAGATCATGGACGCGGTTGTTCCTGCCAGACTGGCTCAATACGGCACTACTATCGAGCAGGATGAGCAGCTGTTGAAGAACACTGATCTGGAGGGAAGGCACAGAATGGCCGTATCTGTTCGTCTGGGAGAGAAGCAGCTGTTGAAGGAAGCCAAGGCATTCATCCCTGCACAATTGGAAAAGTACAAGCCTGTGCAAGAAGAGGAGGAAGGCCGCAGTGCTAAGAGACAAAAGAGATAGATGTGTGTTTTCGGGTCATAAAGAGTTTTCTCTCAATGGACTTTTTGGGCGCTATGTAATACATGGTTTGATCTTGCTAGCTATGTAGCATTCTTCGACGCAATCTCAATCCCTTGCAAGCATGAAACCTCCGAAAAACCTTGACAAACCATCATGATCGCACAACGGCAGAACGTTGGCGACGTACTGGTCAGGTCGTACGACCACGATACAGCCTCTGCGATCGATATCCCTAGCGGCAAAGATATCCCTATGTCCATCCACATCTTCAGCACAGAAGACCTTTTCGTAATCTCTGAGTCCATACTTTCCCTTTTGCGGCCACACGATAGCAGGCATGTGGTTGATATTCAGGGAAGCATGGCCCTGCTGCAGAATACCTCTGACATCGATGACAGAGTCGATGTCAGAACCAGTAGGAGTGATCTTATTGGCAAGTTCAGTCAGGGATTCGCAGGCCAAGTGGAAGCTTGACGAGGTTGAGGCGGGGTCCTCGGCTGATGCGAAGACGAAGACTCTCCATCTTCCATCTGCTTTTACCACATGACCTAGTTGGATCGGCTTTGCATCTGCCAATCTTATGACTGGAGAAGAGTGCAATCTCATGCCGATGGGGAAACCTTTGGCCAGGTGTTGATGCTCTGATCCAGCGGTGATAGCAGAAGTCGAGTAAGCTGTGCCCAGTCCAGCCATGAAGAGGCCCTGCTTGACAAAGTACTTTTGGAATTCAGCAGGGTCGACTCCCTCTGTGTCTTTGGCATGGCTCTTGGGTCTGGCGCTAAACATTGAAGCAATCTCTCGGTCAAAGTTGATGAGGTCTTGAGCGACTTTTTGACGTTCGGCGGAGTAGGTGTGGAGGATGGCCGGGTTAGAGATTCCATTGAGCACGGAGGCGAGCTTCCAGCCTAGATTGTAGCCATCTTGCATGCTGACATTCATGCCTTGACCTGCTTTAGGGCTGTGGGTGTGGCATGCGTCGCCTGCGATAAAGATGTTTGGGGATTCTGTTGTAGCGGTCTCCGGAGTGAGGTTGTCGAATCTGGTACACAGGCGCTGGCCAATCTCGTAGACAGAGTGCCAGACTACTTCTTTGACATCCAAAGCATAAGGATGGAAGATGCGCTGTGCGGTCTCGATGAGCTTGTCGGCGGTAATCTTCTTGTTTGCGATACGTTCGTTGGCGTCGAGCTTGTCGAGTTCAATGTAGAGGCGCACAAGGTAACCTCCTTCTCTGGGGATGATCAAGATGCTGCCTTGTGTCGCGGAGTGGATTGCAACCTTGGTCCTCCAGTCTGGGAAGTCGGTTACAGCAAGTACGTCCATGACACCCCAAGCTTGGTTTGCGGAGTCGCCTTCCAGCTTGAGACCGAGGGCTTGACGGACGGCACTGCGGGCTCCATCACAGCCTACGACGTAGCGAGCACGTACATCCTCGACTTCGCCCTCGTGGCTGGAGTCTGTTCTCTCGAGTTGAACTTGCACGGAGGACGTAGCGTGCGAGGAGTTGCCCTGTGCTGGTTGAAGGCTGAGCTGCTTGAGTTTGCGTGAATAGCTCGGTTGCAATCTTGTCGGCGACATGAGCATGACATCAAGGAAGAAGTCATGAACTCTCGCCTGATTGAGGATGACGTGCGGGAACTCGGAGAGATCGTCTACAGTATCCTTAATCCTGCCACTTCTCACGATGCGGTCCGGTTGCTGCTCGTCAGGCTTCCAGAAGGTGGTTTCGTTGATGTAGTACGCTTCCTTGAGGACTCTTTCGCTGAAGCCATATGCTTCGAACATTTCGATGCTTCGGACTTGGAGGCCATCGGCTTGGCCTAGGATTAGTCGTTCAGCCTTTTGTTCAATGATTCTTGTGGTGATGCTTGGAAAGAGAGATAGCTGTGCTGCTAGAGCCAGACCAGCTGGACCAGAGCCAATGATGAGGACGTCGACTTCTTGCGGGACATTGTTTGCGATCTCGGCGGTTTCTTGGTGGACACGGTAGAGATCATGAGGGTCGCCAGGCACGAAGCCGTTCAGATTGAATTGTAAGACCGACATTACGCTGTGGACGGGATGTCGGATGATGAGTCGCTCTCAATTGCTGTCTGTTGTGTGCCGGTTTTATCGAGCTATCGTTCAATGGTTGTCATCCCTTAGCTCGATGAGACAGTGAGTTGACCTCGGGCGAATCTTCACTCCTCAGCGTCCCTCACTTCGGTTTTCACGTACGGACAGTGTTTCAGTCATTCACGGCCTCACTCGCGGTAGTTCTGTCACTATTTGACGATTAGTGACTTCACTCAGTTGTGGTAATGACGGATCATGGGTTCTTGTATCGACCTCGGGTGCAGTTGATCTCCCCTCTAGGCCCCGCTTCGGCTTGCACCCGCGGATCGTGTTCACTTGTGACTTTTCCGTTTCTTGGACATGTCTGTTGTAGAGAGACACTCTGGGTGTGTGATTATTCAGTACCGATGAAATGAGAGTAAATCGATGTCGTCGATGGAGGTTCTTGGTCACGTGGCTGATGAAGATGAAGAAGTCGCGAGTTCGCACGTCACGCGTCGCGCCAGGCCCAACCTCCTTCCTCAACCTCCCCAACGCGTCGAGACAATGGTGACATCGTCATTAAACGTTACTAAAGCCTGAAGACTTGTGGATGATATTGTTTGACATTGCGACTACTGCTTGAATACATGCCTCCGCCAACGCTCACGCCTAAAAACTAGTAAGATGAAGACTGTCTGGTCGCTCTCTGCTCAACTGCCCAACTCCCATGTTCCAGCAACAGAAACATGCTTATTAGGTCGAACCTGCTTACGACTCCATCTTGTACTCTGCAGCTCAACAGGATCAGCACTTGCGGACAACTCCGAGAATCCGTGTTGCGATTGAAGCATGATCGGACTCGCACGTTTCGAATCTCTACTGAATGAAGGGGTCATCGGTGTTGTCGGCATTGCAAACTTCTTTCTCCTAGAGCGACTACGCCTACGCAGTACCCAACTCAAGGCCACCAAGAGCAGAACACCACCCGCTGACGCAACCACGATTCCGGCGATCTCGCCGGTGGAGAGTAATATGCCGGTGGGTTGTGAGGATGGTGTTGTGGAAGAGCTGGACGATACGTTCTGTGACGGCTCTGCTTTTGGTAATGCGTTGGGAGTGGGTGTCATGACTACCGAAGATGTGCTTGGAAGTGTCGCGCTCGACGATGATGCTGATGTAGTAGTGGACGAATCTGTCGATGTACTGACTGAAATGCTGGTTGATGTCGTTGAGGATGAGCTGGTCGAGCTCGCGACACTTGAAGTACTCGTCTGGGTTGAAGCACCACTCAAGGCCGTTGAAGACGCAGCTATATCTGCTAGTGATGTGGATCGGATATCACAACGAACGAAAGACTCGGTTGCGTTGTAGCCTTTCGCACAGGTGGTGTATCTTGGGCAGCAGGCCTCGTCAACTCCCTCTCCCAATTCGGTGCAGCTTACCGCTCCAGGTTGTCCACACGAAGAGCTCAAGTCAGCGTAGCAGCCTCCTCTACACAGTTGTCAGCTTGGTTCGGAAGGTATATCATCGTAGTGAATCTCACTCTGCTGTACAACACCAGCCAATGCCCAGGTGCTGAGAACATGTCGGCATCGATGCATTGTCCTTGACACCTGCATATCGGTCAGGCAGGTTCCCAGCACTTTTGGACAGAACAACTTACAGCAGAGTGTGTTCCCAGGTGTGCAAGTATTTGATGACCATCCCGATCCGAAAGCATCTGTACAGACATCTCGTCGGAATATGTTGGGTTCCCTTAATATGTGTTCAGCATTTACCGTCCTCAGAGCGTGTTGCTTGTCAGCACATCCTTTTTCGAATAATCTGTCAAGGAGAGACCCTGTTAAGTCGACGAAGGTATCACGAAACATGTCCATCGTGATCACAGTGAGATGGATATTTCCTAGACAGTCGAGCAGGTTATAGGCTGCTTGAGCCCAGGCCAGCACGCGCTTGCAAATGCCGACCAACATCTGTATGAACGCATCAACCCTGCGCTGATGCTGCACTTCATCTGGACAGGGCCTTCGACATGTCAACATATGCAAGTTAAATTGTTATATCTAAATTTGAAAGCAATCATTGCGATTTGATGCAGCAAAGTCTTGTTTGTAATACCGAAATGTCGCATAGAACTGTTTACGTGATGCACCATCGGCGCCTAGAGAGGGTGGGCATCCTGGCAGGAGAATCGCCCCAGCGCTTAGCTGCATACATACAAACGACAACACGTCGCACAGCGGCAAACTCGCAGCAACCTGACTCGACAGATGTAAAATGTCACATGAATGCATCGCTTTATCCTAGGCGTAGACGGGTCCGACTAGTCGCATGAGTTTCACAAAGGGCATGGCCGACACTTTCCGCGGTGCTGGAACGCGATGGATCGCTATACGAGGCCGCAGCTGTGCCTCTTAATTGTGGCTTCTTGTTGGTAAGGCTTCCTTCTCAGTAGTCGGTGACTTCTTGGTTCTCCCTCTCTTCCTCTCTCTTGCCCGGTTCATTAATCATCTCTCTGGATTTGTCGTTCGCTATGAAGCCTCTGTATCGATTGCTTGGTGCCAGCATTTCTCTCCTAGCAGTAACTTACTATCTCTACCACATCCGTTTATCGCATCCGCTTCTCGAGGAGCCGATCAACCACGAGGACGACCAAGCATCAAATGGGCAGAAAAGCATATCTGAGCCGAGCATCGGAACTGTAGTTGCCTCGCAAACCCGCGACAACACAAAGTGGTTACCATCGCTCTTTTCAGATTGGCATCATAACATATTCGTTGCTGATCAACCCGACGCCGCACTCTCAGTCCCGCAGAACAAAGGCCGGGAAGGCATGACCTACCTGACTTACATCATTGACAATTATTCGTCCCTTCCAGATATCGCAATCTTCTTGCACGCTGAGCGCTATCAATGGCACAACGATGATCCGCTCTACGATGGTGCACGCACATTGTCAAGGCTGCAGCTAACTTACATCCTTGAGCAAGGTTATGTCAATCTTCGCTGCGCGTGGACACTCGGATGTCCTCACGAGATACATCCTTTGGACCACCCTGCCGATGAGATCACTAGTGAGACTCATGCCGACCAGGTGTATGCTGCTGCGTTCAAAGAGCTATTCCCTGATGCACCCATCCCGGAGAGCATTGGTGTGAGCTGCTGTGCTCAATTCGCCGTTTCAAAAGCGACTATCTTGCAGCGACCCAGAGAGGAATATGAGAGATACAGACGTTGGTTGCTCGAGACTGACTTGGAAGATGGCCTTAGCGGGCGAGTTCTGGAGTACTCATGGCACAGTGAGAAAGCCTATGTTACGAGTATAGAGATATATACTGACTTGAACGAACAGTCATATTTGGTAAAGAAGCTGTCTTTTGTCCGAATGCAGAGATCTGCTACTGCAAGGTGTTTGGACTCTGCGACTTGCAGTGCAAGGATGAAGGTCATTGCCGAGAGCAGTATACATTGCCTCCGTTTTCTACTCTTCCAGAAGGCTGGCCTTGGTCTGGATGGGATGGCGCATGGCAGAATGCTACCGTCATGTGATACAGTGGCGCATCACTGCATCAGATAATGAAGCCTTCCAGCTGCTCCTGAGTACGCTGGTCGACATTATGATGTCTGTTCTCCTCCCACTTCTGCCCTCCTTCTCCAAAGGCGTTACTCAGTTGACCGAGAAAGAAGTCAAGGTTCTTATCTGCTTTGGGGAAAGCTTCCTTGAACTTCTGATACAACGCTTCGACCTTGTACTTCTCCGAAGCATTCTGAATGAGGTCGTCAAAGAGCTGGAGATACTTGCGAGTGTGTTCCAGATCCGCCTGACCATCCATCTCCCAGCCCCTTTCCAGATGACCTGGTATGATCTTGGTGGCATTTAACGATGCGATTAGATTGAGCGATTTTTGCCAGGCGTGCAAGATCTGCGGCGTTTCTATCTCGGCAGCCCTGATTCGATGTCAGACTTGACACGTAATATCGATCTGAGAAACTCACCAAACATGCGTGCTTCTAGCATAAATCACATCGCCACAGATCGCCGTCTTCTCTGTCGGTAACCAAAACAATGTCTGATCCACCGAATCACCTTGGACAGGTCCAAGCAAGCAGATCGGCGACCCCTCATCACCATCAAGCACAAAGAAGCTATGCTCAAACACATCCGGCTTTCTAGGCTTCTCAGGCACCATATCCTTTCCCATTACCTCAGGCCAGTACTTGACTTTTTCCTCATATTCGCGATCGATGGCCGCACGAACATATGGTGCTGCCAGAAATCTCGCCTTGGGAAATGCTTCTAGAATCGGATTGGCGGAGAAGAAGTGGTCTGGGTGATGATGAGTTGCAAAGACTGCTTTCAACGGAACGGATGTCGTGTCTTTGATCCATTGAACTACAGATTTGGCATCGGGGATCAGGAAGGGAGCGTCGATTAAAACAGCGCTCTTGCTGCCGACGATCAAGGTGGTGATGCTTGACAAGCCCTTTTCGCTTGAGATGTGGATATGTGTTTGTAGTGGCATTATGTCCGGAGCTCTTTGCATTGATCACTAGTCGTGTAGAGGGAAAGAAGGAGTGGTGTTGTCTGTCCGCGGTGATTCTACTCAATACTCAGACCTCACCTGATCGCCCTACTTCAGAAGACCCCACATGGTAGAAGCGGGGTTTCGGCCAGCCGGAAGTTTGATACGGCAGTCTAATGATCACGTTGGGAGTGTTATACAGTATGTTTCGTGTCGTTTGGGTGTGACTAGACGTGCAAGCTTGGGTGTAGATGCTACATTATGCTGTTCGAAAACCCACTGCCGAGCGCATGATGAAGGCTGGATGAAGAAGAAAGCAGAGGGCGATAACAGATCAACGTGGCAGAGATGACTACACATGAAGACCAATCGAGGTATTGCCGGCCGAAGTTCGTTCTTGGGAGTAGCTTAAGTGGGCATGTAGAGGATATCTAAAGTCAGACAGGGTCATCCCGTATACATTGTAGTTCGGACCCGAATTCCGAGTAGCCCAAACGGTTTGACAAGCCTCTGTCAATCGGGTCATCGTTGACAACAATCTGCTATGCAAGAATTAGGTACCTCAAACGTCGTTGATCCCAATCTTATCGACCAGCGGCACATCGTTGTTGGTGACGTGCTTCACGAAATCTTTGTCTGGATCGAAAAGCATAACATGGAAATGCTCCACTGCATGGATGGACTTCAAACTGGCCCAGTTCTTGAACCAGATGCAATTCTCAGAGCCGACTCGTGCTCTAAAAGTTTTCTCAACATACGAATCGACTTGCTTTCTGGCCAGATCGGTCAAATCGCCGGTAGAAGGATCTTCTTCAAAAGGGAATTTGACCCAAACAACGAGATGCACGATTCTTGTGTCGATACCATAAGGCCAGTCGTTGAATAGGATTTTGATATCGTCTAGACCTGGTGTTAACAGCGAAACACGTTTCAATAGTAATTTTCTCACCTGGGTTGCTGAAGGGTTCTCCCTGAGGCACTAAATCTTGCCATCTGAGTCTCTCGCTCATGACAAAGCTCAAAACTGAACCATGTTCTTTCTTCAGCTTCGCAGTGTAGCCCTTGTATCGGCGTAAATCACTCGGCACTCGTTGGAACAAGTCAATCCGATTCTTCCGTATCAGATCCTGGACCTCCGGCCATGACAGACGGCGGTAGTCTGAATCTGGCGTTGCGAGAATCTGTTTATCCTTCTCGTTGGCGTCTGCTAAGAAATCTGGACATTCGGTAGGTCTCTGATTCGCCGGGACGTTGACAAGCCAGTACGGCAAGGCTTCTTGCTCACGCGACATGAGACTTTGAAACGAAGTGAGAAGTTGGATACTGTAGCAAGTCTAGTCGAGTGCAGAAAGGCTGTTCAAGCCTCGCCCCTATAAGCTGGCAGCACAGGTAGGAAAGGAGGGATCCTCCCGCCATGGCAGTTATATGGGCGGGCATTGGCCCAAGTTAGATGATGGACAACAATTGGGCAGCCGACCCGTCGGCTATGTACGTCGGGCAGTGGCGTCGCTCCGAACCACCCCTGTGTTTGAAACGTTCTTTCCATACGCGTTTTTCTAGAAGTGATGTGGTTCACGTGGTGACAGACAAGACCTACGAGGTTGAGACAGCACATGCCATTGAAACTGGTGGGTGATGTGACAGCTAGGAAGCAGGTAGGATGTGTGGTCGTATACACGGCGTATTCACATGGTGCCGCGTGGCCCGCACGGCGCGCGAGATTTGGTTCTGCTGGTTGTGGAAGAAGTCGAAATGCTTCCAAGAGAGCGCCCAGGGAAGAGCTTGGGCCACACTCAGACCCTTGACGAATCACGGTTCGAAGATGCAACGGGCGTTAATTGTCTAAGTTGCGGTATCAGGGGGAGGCTCGGGACTCGCGCGTGTAATTGTCAATTCCACCACGCTCTCTTCTACCGTTTTGCCCTGGTATCCTACTGTCACCCTGTTTTCTTTCTTTTCCCTTTTTCATTTCGGCTGGTTGGGTCACCTATCTTCGACAACAGTCCTTACAGGCCCACGAGCATCACCGAGTCAAGCCCATGACAAAATAGAAACAATCTACAGATAAACGACGTCCATGCCATCCTAGATCCTCGTATCCGCTCCACCAACATCGACAACACCAACATGATGCACGCCCCAAACCGCAGTCGCGACGAGACCTTGTCTGGTCGCGGCTACCAGGGCGCTCCACCAGGCTCTGATCCCTATGCTGCTGCCGCCAGCAGAACCGCCGTTCCTATTCAGCAGAGCTCTCCACCATTGTCACATAACTCGACCGACAACAGCCTCTCCAGTCGCGCTCACTCGAGACGCTCGCCCAGCGCAACAAACAGCCACCTCTCTTCCTCAAGCTCCGTTAGCGGCGGCGCGGGTTTCTACTTCCCCGCCAACAGCGAGTTCAGACAGTCTATCAAGTCGAACAACCAGGAGGCCGCATTGACGCATCACTACAACATTCTGAAGGTATATCTGGCCCCCTATCTCAGAGACGAGCAAGGAAACACACGTCCGACACGAGCAAGAGACAAGCTGCTACGTCTGTCGCCTACACAGTTCAATGAGCTGAGTACCGACGTCTTCGACGAGCTACAAAGACGCGAGGACGATCGCCGACGACCAGGAGGCATTGTACCCCCGTCTCTACCGCCCAGAAATGTTTTCCACCCCAAACGAAACCAAGCACGCCAGAAATTGTCTACTCTTCCACCAGAGCGCTTCCGTCAACTCGCGACCGACGTTTTCTTTGAACTCGAACGCAGAATGCCAGGACTCGTAAGCCCAGACGGTGACAGACCAGGCAGTCCCACAGGCAGTGTAGCAAGCAGAAGCAGTGCCAGAACAGCCAGCCGACAGGGCCCTCCAAATGCCATGCGCCGTCCATCGGGTCCTCCGAATGGTATGCGCGGTCCGCCGCCTCCTGGGATCCGACCGGGCCCACCCAGCAATGGTCCGTATTCGCCATACTCGCCCTCAGACGACAACATGCCTCCCCCACGCACCGATTCACGCGGTGGGCCAATCAGCCCCAACAGCAGCTTTGGAAGACCACTTCCTCAGACATTCCAGAGCAATACCATGGTACCTAACAAAAGCACTATGGTTGAAGACGATGAGACCGACGAAGATGAGGAGGGTTCATACGGCCTGGGTCAAGTCTCGAGCACTAGCGAAAAGGATGCCGAAACAATGAAAGCCTTCGAAATCCAAGTTTCAGGCCTAGAATCTAGGATCGCAGAGCTGGAGGCAACATTACACGACAAGGATGCAGAAATCGAAACGCACAAACAAGGCCACAGCAAAGACAAAGACCAATGGTCGCAAACAAGGGAAGAGCTTGATATGAAGATAGCCGAGTCACAACGAACACTGGACACACTACACTCGGAACTCGAGCACTCGAGGGAAGACCGAAGTCAGTCAGAGTCTGATCTGCGTGCCCGCACAGAGCAGGCTGTCTCGGACTTGCACATCGAACTTGACGAGATTAGAAGAGAGAACGAGGAGCTTCGTGCTCACGCATCTTCCAACCGCTCACTAGAGCAGGAGAGCGGCTGGCAGCAGCGTTACGAAGAGCTTGAACGAGAGCTCGCCCAACAACAGCAGATTACGGAAGAGGTGAAGCACAACGCCGAGCAACACCTGCAAGAGATGCGCCTCCTATCAGAACAGAGCGAGACGGCTCTCGAGAGGGAGGAACGGATGCAGTCACAGATTGCCCTGCTGGAAGCCGAAAACGAGCAATGGAAGATTCGCTATGCCAAAACCAGAAGTCAATTGAGGACGCTCAAGGCATCTTCAATGGGTCTTTCGGTTGAGCATATGGCTCCTGGTGCACTTTCGTCAAAGCAGGAGCACCTCAAGCCTAATGGACTGGTCAAGGACATGGACGTGACGAACTTCCAGATCTCGATAGATGAGTTGCTGCAAGCAGCGCGCGAGTCCTCATCTGCTCCTCACTCGGCTCTTGACAAGGCCAAAGACGTCGTCCAGAGCGTGCGAAACATGACGTCTGGTGTTGAAGGCTCTTTCTCGAACCTCGGATCACCTCATTCTTCGACATCTCATCTATCACAAAGCACGACTGGGCCGACTCCGGCGACACTCAAGATTCGCGTTTCCCGTGATGCCAACAATCTTGTCACTGTGACCCGCAACCACGCAGCAGCTAACGGCCTGGCACCGGTATCGCTCGTCGATGCAGCAGCCAGTAACTTGACCACATCGGTGGTTGAATTTGTCAAGGTTGTCGGCGTGCGTGATACGCATGATGAGAACGACGATGATTCTTCGGTCGATGGCGAGGACATCGAGATCGAAGAAATTGCACCACTGTCCATGTCCTCCAACAAGCCAGTGCTCGTCAAGACACCGGTACCACCTCAAAAGCAACAGGCCAATGCTGGCTGGTTCTCCATGCTCAAGGGAACAAAGAGCGAGCACAGCGACGACGATGACTACGATGATTACAGCTAGAGAGCAAGTGTGAAGACCCAAGATATATCTTGGAAACACGAACACACCACAACACGGAAGCATTGGGATTATGGGTCGAACGAACAATGGTATTGAGTAATGTTTTTTCCTTCTCTTCATTCTGCTTGGTTAAGCGACGGCTTGGTTGAATACTTGGGCCAGTTTCTAGTGGGGCGAAATTAGGGCATTGGGTTTTGGACACGCAAGCCAGTCTTTTTCTTCTACAATCCACCTTGTGGAAAGAATCCACGTATTTTCACTTCTGATGAATTATGTTGTTGAAGTCTCATGAGGCGCAGTCGTCAAGCCATGTGGTAGTGCAGGCATTGAAGATTATCTTCTCCAGACCATCTTATCCATCTTATCTGATGAGATGCGAGGCGGGCCGAGGGTGCCACTATGGTACGAGAGACGCGTCCCGAAAAAGGGCTGGGAGCTTTGCCAAGGTGGTACGATTCGTGCATGGCAGATCTCAACTTTTGGGCGTCATCTTGCAGGTAGCTTTCCAGGGCACTGCGCGTCCAAGATGTTGGAAAAAAAAAGATGCGCGTTCACAACGTGCTGTTTGAGAGAGAAACATGTGGGTTGTGAGACCTGAGACTTCATGAACAAAGGAGAGACACGGCAAATAGCACAAAGCGATTTGATCGAGGCTAGCGACGACAGAGGCGTCTGGAATTTTGGTTGAGGGAAATGAGTGATTTGGGAAAGGTCGAGTTCAAGCTTCCCTCGGTGGATTTGCGAATTATGCTTTTCGGTCACTCAGGGGTTTATGAAACGAAAATCTGGGGATGGAAAGTTGGAAGATGCGGCAGAGGAAATCAAGCGACAAAGAGGCGCCTGCAGGAGTCGGCATGGTGCATGATGAAAGTGTGACAAGGCAAGAGTGAATTGTGATACGACTTTCTTTGTCTCTGTGGTAGGAAGATGGTAGCCTTGTGTCAACTCGTACGAGTAGCATTAGCAGTAGACAGGCTGGCAAAAGGTGGGTTGATAGTTGAGGGTTTAAGTAATCTCTTGAAGCTTGTCGCGTGTGTCTTGCAACGGCAGCAGCGTCCCGCTTGTACGGACACCGTGCGCCTGACCGCCTTGGATAAAGCAGTCCTCAACTTTTGGATCCACCCGACCTTGGATCTGTCTGCTCTCTCTGTCCCTATTGTTCTTGTCCTCGTTCGCAGCGTGTCAATTGGTCTCTTTTTCTGTGAGGGGATGCGCTTGTGATCGACTGCTCAACCATTGACTCATTCCTTCCCGCAACACCTTCAAGGTCAACAATGCTGGGTGCTTCATTGATCCCGGCGCGCTGGAGAGGCTTCTACAGCCCTCAGGACCCGGCCCAACCAGGTCCCTACAGCAAGCATGTCACGCCTCTCCTGCAGAGTGTCACTCGCAGGACCTGCACTCACCCCATTCACTCAATCGTCTTTTGCGCCCTCATCGCCAGCACCACTTACATTGGCCTCCTCGAGACCGGCTTGTTTGAGCCGTCGACCAAGTTCAACAACAACAACCAGGTCGACTTCTCTGCTCTTTCTCAAGGCAGCCGTACTCTGAACGTCGGTCCCGAGACGGCGTGGGAGTGGCAGTCTGAATCTGTCTCGAGCGATGCACAAGCAGAGGTTTGTGGGAACACGATTTGCCTGCTCCTGACACGTACTGACTCTAGCAGCACCTTTCCCTGATCACCCTCGCCTTTGCCGACTCCTACGCCGATGCGCCTTCAGTTGTCATTCCCAACGACAGCTCGGCTGAACTACTACCTTCCTCTGCCAGCCGCCTCTCCCTGTCTCAAGACTCGACTCTTGCCTTCTCGCTTCCTTCGGATGAGACTCCGTCGTTTTTGGCCTCAATCAAGGAAATCTCGGCCCAGGAGACTGCTGAGGACGACGATGAGCAAAAGAGATGGATCATGAGAGCAGCACGAGGTTCCGCCCGCCGCTTCTCTCTGCGTGAGTGGGTGCGCAACTCGTGGATTGCCTTTACCGATTTGATCAGAAACGCCGAGACTCTCGACATTATCATCATGGCCCTGGGATACCTTTCTATGCACCTGACCTTTGCCTCGCTCTTTGTGTCGATGCGTCGCATGGGCTCCAACGCTTGGTTGGCAACTAGTGTCCTCTTTTCGTCGGCCTTTGCACTCCTTTTCGGCCTTGTTGTCACCATGAAGCTGGGTGTGCCTGTAAACGTTGTCCTGCTTTCCGAGGGCTTGCCTTTCTTGGTTGTCACTGTTGGCTTCGAGAAGCCTATCATTTTGACCCAGGCTGTCCTTTCCGCTGCTCTCAACCCTCCTAGACGCGACAACGGCGACCAGGCCCCCTTGACCATCCAGAATGCTGTGCAAACCGCAGTTCATGAACGCGGCTGGGGCATCGTCCGCGATTACATGGTTGAAATCACTCTTCTGATTGCAGGTGCCATGTCAGGTATCCAGGGCGGTCTTCGCCAATTTTGTTTCTTGGCTGCATGGGTTTTGTTCTTCGACTGCATTCTGCTCTTCACCTTCTACACCGCTGTCCTGACCATCAAGCTCGAAGTCAACCGCATCAAGCGTCATGTCGCTCTCCGCAAGGCTCTCGAAGAGGACGGTGTTAGCCGTACTGTCGCTGAGAACGTCGCCTCAAGCAACGATGGTCTGAAGCCTGACGCGGTCAATGGTGAAACATCCATCTTCGGTCGCAAGATCCGTGACAGCAGCATCCCTAGATTCAAGGTCCTCATGGTTTCTGGCTTCATCATTATCAACGTGCTCAATTTCTGCACCATCCCCTTCCGCACTGGCGCTGCCAACAACTCTCCCTCGCTATCTAGCTCCATGGACCCCTTCAAGGTTGCCGGAAATGCTCTCGACCACATTTTGGCCCAGGCCAAGATCCGCAACCAGCCAACCGCTGTCACTGTCTTGTCCCCTATCAAGTACGAGCTTCAATACCCCTCTGTCCACTACTCTTCCGATAGACCCGAGTGGTCTCTTTTCGATGGTCCCTATGCCAACGGCATCTTCTCCAGCATGGGAGGAAGAGTCGTTGAAGGCGTTCTTAAGAGCTTTGAAGACCCCGTTCTGAGCAAGTGGATTATCATCGCCCTCGCAATGAGCTTGGTTTTGAATGGCTACCTTTTCAACGCTGCTCGCTGGAGCATCAAGGAACCCGATAACAGTGAATCTGCTTCTCGCGACGGCGCTATCAAAGCTGCTCCTTTGCCCCCTCTTGCCGAGTATGATCCCAAGATGAACATCAATGCTTCCGGCCCCGAATCTGCAAACGGACATGCTGTTAACGGCGCAATCCAAAAACGCTCCAAGGAAGAGTGCGAGCTGTTGCTTGCTGAGAAAAAGACGTCGGAACTGAACGACGAGGAGCTTACTGAACTAACTCTCCGTGGAAAAATCCCTGGATACGCCCTCGAGAAGACCCTGGGCGACAAGACCCGTGCCGTCAAGATTCGTCGCTCCCTAATCTCTCGTACTCCTGCTACCAAGCACGTTACCGGCGCCCTTGAACGTTCCAAGCTTCCTTACTTGAGCTACGATTACGACCGTGTCTTCGGCGCTTGCTGTGAGAATGTCGTTGGTTACATGCCTCTTCCTCTTGGTGTTGCTGGCCCAATTGACATCGACGGTCGCAGCTACTACCTTCCCATGGCTACAACTGAAGGTGTGCTTGTCGCAAGTACTAGCAGAGGTGCCAAGGCTATCAATGCTGGTGGTGGTGCCGTAACCGTTCTGACTGGCGATGGTATGACTCGTGGACCTTGCGTTGGTTTTGAGACTCTTGCACGCGCTGCTGAAGCTAAGGTTTGGCTCGACTCTGAAGCTGGTGAGAAGACCATGAAGGACGCTTTCAACTCGACCTCCAGATTCGCCAGACTGCAGCACCTCAAGGCCGCCCTTGCCGGTACATACCTTTACATCCGCTTCAAGACCACTACTGGTGATGCCATGGGAATGAACATGATTTCCAAGGGTGTCGAACAGGCACTTAGTGTCATGAAGGAGAGTGGTTTCGAAGACATGGCCATCATCTCCGTTTCGGGCAACTACTGTACAGACAAGAAGCCTGCCGCTATCAACTGGATTGACGGACGTGGTAAGAGTGTTGTCGCCGAGGCAATCATCCCCGGTGATGTCGTTCGCTCCGTCCTCAAGAGTGACGTCGATGCACTTGTCGAGCTCAACATCTCCAAGAACCTGATCGGTAGTGCCATGGCAGGCAGCATTGGTGGTTTCAACGCACACGCTGCCAACATCGTTACTGCCATCTTCCTTGCCACCGGCCAAGATCCCGCTCAGAATGTTGAGAGCAGTAACTGTATCACTGTGATGAAGAAGTGAGTTTCCCAACCTTTCGAAACCATATACCTATGCTAACAATTTTCCAGCCTCCGTGGTAACCTTCAGATCTCGGTCTCCATGCCTTGTATTGAGGTCGGCACTATTGGTGGTGGTACTGTTCTCGAACCGCAGGCGGCTATGCTCGACCTGCTTGGCGTCCGTGGTGCTCACCCTACCAGCCCCGGTAACAACGCACGCCAACTTGCGCGCATTGTCGCTGCCGGTGTTCTTGCCGGTGAGCTGTCTCTCTGCGCAGCTCTGGCTGCCGGTCACCTTGTCAAAGCCCACATGTCACACAACCGTTCTGCAGCTCCCTCTGCAGCACCTAGTAGAGTCCAAAGCCCCAACCCAACACAAGGGAAACCTTTGCCTCAGGGATTGGCGATGACAGGAATGTCATCCAAGAGATGATGATTTGATGACCCTTTTTCGCGGCCACAGGCTGCACGTTCTGCGGGCCTTCACTTCGTTTTCTTCCGCCCCCCTTCGATTTTATTGTTTTGAGCATTTTCGTTCCATTGAGATACACCTATACTTCTGTTACGTCTGTCAGTGTTGAAGGAGTAGAAAGAATCATGTTTTTGCTTACAGGGTGCATTACCACGACCAGGATTCAGGAAAGAGCGGCATGCGCATAGCAAAAGATGGCGTTCATGATCATTTCATTACATTATTCGCCTGTATTCCTAATTCAAGCATTCATCTAATCACCCTAAAATGTCCCTCATAAACAATTGCTCATGCATACATTGGACAACGAGAGGGTCTCGCGGCCCAAGCATCAGCCAATCAGCTGGAGCAAACGGTGTCCGATTGAGGTGACCGTCTTCCTTCCAGGGAAGGAATTTGACCATCTTTATGCTAGGGCTCCGACGGAAGGAATAAACCCCACTTGTCAACAATCGCGAAGCAGCATAAACCATCACACAAACAAAAATGTTGGCTTCCTGCAGCCCCGCTGACCACCCCATTCAACCCACCGACTCCGCATGCCGAGACCAAATCGCGACTCCAGCCAACAGTCGAATGTGTAGTGATTGTTACGCAAACATGTATCTTTGACATGTATAAATCAGCGGCTCTTTCCAGACCTCTCCTGCCATCCAACACACCGAAACCCAGACAACAGTTCCTAGGTGACTTGTCTTAACGCAGTACTCTGATGTTTTCATCCGTACCTCTTCGCAAGCTTGGCAAGGATGGCCCCGAGATACCTTCTATGGGATATGGTATGATGGGGTTGTCTCAACCTGTCTATGGCAGTGTTTCCAGCGAGGAAGATAAGTTCGCCATCTTGGATAGAGCTTATGGGCTTGGAGCCAGACATTGGGATTCTTCTGAGTATTGCCTATCGCTTTCTATTTGTCCATTCTAGGATATGTTGCTGATACTGTACATACAACAGTCTATACAATGACAACGAAGAAACGGTTGGTAAGTGGTTCAAGCGGACTGGCAAACGAGACGAGATTTTTCTGGCGACCAAGTTCGGCTTCGTCAAGGGCAAGTTTCCTGAACTGAACAGTACGGGCGAGTATGCAAAGAAGGCTTGTGAGGAGAGTCTGAGGATCTTGGGGGTTGAGTATATTGATCTGTGTATGTCTACCAAAACCTTCGATGCACAACAAAACTGATCGTCTGTTTAGACTATCTCCACCATCCCAATCCCAAAACGCCGATTGAAGACACCATGAGAGGGTTGAAAGAACTCCAAGATCAAGGCAAGATCAAACACATCGGTCTCTCCTCGATCTCATCCAAGACCCTCCTCCGCGCCTCCAAGATCACCAAAATCTCCGCTGTCCAAGTCGGCTATTCTCCCTTTGAGCTCGACATCGAAAGCTCCAAAGGAACGGATCTCCTCGCTACCTGCCGTCACCTCGGTATCGCCGTCATAGCCGCCATGCCACTCGGAAGAGGAATCTTGACTTCCACCTTCGCTAACAACACACCCCTGGACCCGAAAGACATGCGACCGCAATTCATGCCCAGATTCCAAGCAGCCAACAAACAAAAAAACGTCGACATCGCCAAACGGTGGAAAAACCTGGCTGATGGCAAAAATTGCACATCTGCTCAGTTGGCACTCGCATGGTTACTCAAGCAAGGACAGGACATTTTCGTCATCCCTGGAACCAAGCAGATCAAGTATTTGGAAGAAAATTGTGGAGCTTTGGGGGTTGGGCTCAGTGATGAGGATGTTGCGCAGATTAGGCGGTTTGCAGAGACTGCTGATATTGCTGGTGGAAGCCTGCCTCCCAACTTTGAGAATTTTACGTTTTCTGATACTGTGGAGGAACGGAGTTGGGAGGGTTAATTGGGGGTGTGGGTATGGTTGTGTGCAGGTTAACAAAATCCATCAAGGGTTTTCATGTTCCAAGTCGTACAGATCCCTATTCTCCCTGCTATATTCGTGATCATCGATGTAGATGCTTGCTTCTACTCCCAATACACCAAGAAGAATATCAGCGTCTCTTGGGTCAAGCATATCCTAAACGCCTCGTGCGATGCTTCCGTTATCATTGATGTGACGTATAGATCATACTGGAGCAGAAGGCGTGTCAGAATACGTGGAGCCATGGTGTCGGTGGAGATGGAATATGGGATAGGGAAGAGGTTCTTGAATATTCAAGCAAACGCTTTGTGGGAATGCATGCACGTGGGGTCCAAAACAAGCACTGTGCATTTCGATGGCTGGTAGACTTCACATTACAGCACGATGAAATAACAGGTGACTCGGGAAGAAACGTTCGAGTGAAAAAAATGATGAGATATATTGTCCTGACATGAAGAGATGTAAACCCCTCAGCCATGTATAAAATGGTAGTAGTGAGAAAAGAAAAAGAAAAAAGGTAAGAAAAAACATCCCGATACCCCGATAACCACCAAGGTACAAGAATCGCGGAATACAAGTCAGCAGCCCATCAAAGCCACATGATCATGTTTTAAGATTTCCAGCTCCCAAATCAGAAAGCCGAAAAGAAAGGAGAATAAAAGTCCGAAGCCGAAAAATGGCTACATCAAGCCTTCCACCTCATTCAGGTAAGAATGACCCTTAAGCAAACTGAAGAGTGCACGAGGACTGGAACGTGTGTCCAGCTTGCAAAGTGCAAGAAGACTGGAATGTATGACCAGCCTGGAGGGTGCAGGAGGACTGGAACGTGTGACCAGCCTGGAGGACGCAAGAGGACTGGAACGTGTGACCAGCCTGGAGGACGCAAGAGGATTGGAATGTGTGACCGGCCATTTTTGATGTGTGACTGTGGAGAGGAAGAATATGTTAGAATAGTTGATTGAGAACAAGGGGAGAGAGGTGGGAAGCTTACTGTAGCGATTGACTTGAAGTTTATCGATGGGAGAGAAAGGTGTTTGGGGTGCAAGGGGGAAGGTGTTTTATAGTTGAGATGATCTTCTTGCTGAGGCGATGGTGATTTGAGATTGTAATATTACTTTGCTTGAATGCTGGGGTGAGATTTGCCTTGCACTTTCTTCTTCAAGCCGTGAGTGTATCTTGATTGGATGGTCGCGATCCAGGTACACTGTTCGTTCCTGCCTGGAGCGCTCTTTCCACGTGGAAACTCTTTGACAATGTTCAAAAGCCTAGCATTGTTACGGATCAACCGATAGGGCAAGAACAAGTCTCAGTGTCTTGCAATCTGTTTTTGATCAGCCAAGTATTGTGCCTGGCGTCTTGATATTGTTCTCAATCGGACAAAGGCACCCACGCGATGTCCACGTAACAATACATGTGGCAACTCGAACTCAGAAGGGATGATCCAGGTCTTCGTAGTCACAGGAAACATGTCCTTGGAGCTGGGATTATGCTGCTTTGTGTTAAGAAATATTGTAATTGGCGTTCTAGCTCATCCGGTTTCGATTCGTAAAGTTGAACTTGAAGCTTAGCGAGACGATGAAAGAAACCAACATCATAACACTGTTTGACACTTTGCTTAGTATTGTCACCTTGGCTCGATCGAAATGTAACGAGGGTTAATGGACAGATTGATTAGGTTGCTGTTGAGTCTGGAGGAGAAACTTTGCAGATAAAAACGAAAATCAAATTAAGAAGCATTGCAAGAAAATGCTAGGAATTTGTAAAGCAGAAAAAAGAAAAGCGAAACAGCACCATCTGTGGCGTTATATATCACACTCACCTGGGATGGGAAACACGCATGCTTTAGTAGTTGTGCTTGCAGGTGCAGTGGAAGACTTGGTTTGCTTGGAAGATACCTGAGCACTCGAAGATGGAGTGACGGTGCTCGAGGGGACGACTGAGCTGGTCGTAGAAGGTACAGCCGAAGTGCTGAGTGCCATCTCAGAAGTAGATGTAGGGCAGAGGGATTTCGTCACAGTGACAACAACCGGAAAAAGTACACGCTCAGTCACAGTAACGGTGAGCTGAGTCATACGAGACGGAGAAGCATCGCTGAAACTAGAAAGTGCAACGACAGTAGTGTCATCCGCACTGGGTGAGAACCGGGCCGGGGTAGCAGCATTAGAAGGATTAGATCCAGCAGCCTCGGTCGTGGCAGGCACAACTGTTGTGCGGGTTATCACACTGTGAAGTGTTACAGTGGTGGCAGGGAGGGCGACTGCGTTGACAGCCTGGCCAGCCAGGAGAATTGCGGGAATGAAAGCTTTGGGGTACATGTTGAGTTTTGGGGATCAGATGTGTTATGGGCGAAATATTGCGGGATACCCCGCGGGGAGGATGGGACTTTATATACAGGCATTGTGTGGCCCAGACAGGACGTAAGTCTTGATGTGATCAAAGAGACTTTTCTTTGTGGGCCGAATTATTCTTTGTTGGAACGTCACCTGTGCGCTTTGTTTATGAGGAGCTTGATCTTCAAGGTTGGAAGCTTCTTTGTCGAGATTGACACGGAGTAGATAGAGTGATTATGAAGGCGATAAGCCGTGATATCTATGCCACTGTAGGAGTCTTTTCCCAATCTATTGGTAGACCACTCTCAAGTCGCTGGGGCAAATCCTGGAATGGTGCGGGTTGGCAGTCATCGTCTTGGTCATCTGCAGGCGTCGTCCGCTCTCCATCGCCGAAGAGAGGGTTGTAGAAGCCGTCATAGGTCCCCCAGCAAGCTCTGAAGATGGACTCGGACAGAATGCGTAGCCAAGGTGGTGATCGGCCCCCTTCATCGCAAAACTTGGCATTCAAGCTGAAAATTAACACGATGAAGGGCAACCACAGAGTAAGGAAGACGAATTGACCAAGCTGTTGCTTGTTTGAGGTAATGGTGTATGGTCGAATGTCGTTCAGATAATCTTGGTATTCGTAAGGCAGACGACACTCGGCAGCCCCATCAGTGATGAGCTTCAGGTAGCGGGCCGAGGCCTGGGCATACGAGGTGTCCGGACGCTGAAGCCTTCCACCCTCTTTGGGAGGTTGAGCGCCTGGTGGTACAGCAGGAGCGAACAAAGTGTGGGCCTTGAATGGCTTCGTCATGGGATGCACGGGTACGGGCTTAGTCGGGTCGGAATGTTCGAAAGGATAGCAATCGACCAAGATGTCTTGATACGAAGCACCACCTCCTTCGGTAGCAATGATGTGGGCATAGTCAGCAGCGGTGACCTCGTAGACTACACCAATCAAGCCTTTGTGCCATCTGTTCTTGTGGTAGTCGGTTGCTCCAGAGGAATCCTTTTTCTCAGAGGTGGCATTGTTTCGAGGGACGTCTGTTTCAGGGTCTCGACGAGCCGTGTTGGCAAAGCATGGCTCCGAGTAGGCTATGCCGGGCAGATCGAAAGTCAAGCGCAACTCTGGTATTTGAACGTTGATTTGTGATATCGGCTTGATTCCACGCTTGCCTCTAAAAGTTTCATTGCAGAGATTGGATCCGTAGGCGAGGTAGAGGAAAGTCTCGGCCTTCTTGTCGGAAGTGGTAGATAGAGACAGCTCTCTCCTCTCGAGGCTGGTCTCCGAGAGGATCGAATATGTGGAAAGCGCGACCTTCTTCGGGCGCATTGCTTGTCTTCCCACGTCGCGGAGGCAACTGAAGGCCGTGGCCAGTCGGCAGGTATTTTCCGGGGAGTTCTCCATGGCTATCAATGATATCGTGACCTTGTGGTTCTCGTGAGTGGACGAGTACAGGTACTTGTCCTTTACCACTTGGGTGTTTCAATAACTTATCGTTCCGAGATTGGTAATCCGATGACGCGTGTGGTCTGTGCTTCATCGACTTTCTCGGCTTCGGACAAACAATCGCTTCCGTTCCTTCGCTGTATTTACCGTCCTCTGTTCACCGTGGTACTGTAGTCGCGTGTAGCACTTTACGGCCAGCCGATGTGCAGTTTCGGGAACTGTTGTTAGCATTGAAGATGCTGTTCGTAAGATTGATCGTGATTTGAAACTACACCATGCATGATTAAGAGATGGAGATAGACCAGTAGGAGAGGATGACAAAGGGAAGAACTGGTCAGAGATGGGCTCAATCGTGTTGCAAGTAGAAAGGACATTGTTGATGAGAAATTACGCTCAAGCAAAGAAGGGGCTAGATCAGGTAGGTGCGCCTTGGGCAGGCATGCGATGGGGACGGAGTCGCTCGCAACTTCTCTACGCAAAGTATCATCGACAAAGCGAATACGCAACCATGAACGACGCCGTCCATCTCTATTGCTGACATGGCTCCGGCGACAAGCCATAGACTCATCGAGGCTACCTTCAAGTACCCCATCAACGCGAATTCCAACCCGACGCCTGTCAAAACCCCTTCTCAGGAAGCCTACACACAGGTAGCCAGGTCGCCCGTCATCCTTCGAAAGCCTCGATACATCGTGCCTTCGCAGGAGGACATCGTCCAGGACTCCGTTGAACGTCATTCTCCAAAGCCTGCGCATCAACCAAAGTCTTTGCCTAATCTCTTCGAGGCCACCACGCCCGTCGACAACGACCAGACTGTACGAGACTCTCAAGGAGCAAAGTCTGTCGCTTCGGATCCGCCGTCTCAGAACCAACCTAGCCTTGGTCAGCAACGCTCCGTCGAAGCACACCTTTCCGATCAAGGCCTTTCTGAGAATAACCTCGTCGACCATTCAATCGAAGCAAATCATTCTGCGCATTCTCCATCCGAAAACGTCATCCAGAACGATACAGTGCAGCCCCAAACCTTTGAGTCTATCGAATCCCAGAAAGACGTCGCTCTAAGAGAGTCGCTCAAAGTGCAACGTGTCGAGCACATCCCGTCAGACGACAACGAGCACGACGAGCACGACGAGGATATTGCGGATTGTATCCAAGTCCGTATACCCCCATCTCCAAAGATTGATAGTACCAAGTCTTCGACAGGAGACATATCTGCATCTCGGCAGGACGAGGAAATCGACAGTAAAACTTCTCTCAACCCAACCGGAACCTCGCAGCGTGGGGTCTCTGCTACAACTGCTCCTACTACTCCCAGCATGGCGCCCAAGGCTTCCATCTCCAAGGGCACTTCTAAAAGCAAGACGCCAGCAAACCAATCACAGAAACGCGCGAGTCAATCTCGTTCCTCTCAGCCGCCCAATTCGGAAATCACCAACAGAGGCGAGACTTCAGCCACTGTTCTTCTCCGACAGATGAGAGCTGGCGCAACCAGTCAAAACGATGTCAGACGTCAAGTCTTGATTCCAGCTCTTCCCCATTTGTCTGTAGCTCCAACCAAGCCTTCACAAAAGGCTTCAGCGCGTCCTTCTCAGGCCACTATCAAGAAGCCTTCGGTCAAGACTTCGCGACAGAACCAGGATAAGAGCCAGGATAGGTCTCGGAAACTCCCCAAGAGACAAGAGTCACGCAACACAGAACCGTCTGATGATGCATTAGATGAGTACGCTGTGCCACAGAGTGGTCAGAAGAGATTCGCGAAGCCACCTCAGAAGATAAAACCAGCTGCTCCAACTGTACCTCCTGTCAGCAAAGGCAAGAGCCAGTCGAAGAGACAGACAGTCAATGCTCCAGAAACAGACGAGGACGATGACCATGACGACGAGGTATACAAGGCACCGAAGACAAACACAAGTAAAGCAGGACCTGAAAAGAGAGAGACTCGATCGAGTACACGTCTTCAGGCCGAGAAAATCACCAAGGATACTCGATTGAACGTTCCTACCCGTGACACGACCAATGAGGCAGCGAAGAAAGCCGAGAAGGCCGAAAAGCCGGTGCCGCAGCAACCTTCTACATCACGGATTGCAAAAGCTCAAAGAGTACAAGAGCTTGAGGACTTTGAAGACAGCGTGACTCACGTCAACTCGGACAGGGTTGCTAAACTACAGCCTGCTGTTCGACCACGAACAGCCATACCTCCTGCCGAACAGAGGAAGCCTCGGCCTGTGACCGACAAGGGAGCAAAGTTGATGCATGCAATCTCTAGCCCCAGTCAGACTGTCCCGTAAGAATGAGTCTGGTTTGTACACTTCTTTGACTGACATCCGCAGTGCCGCAACGTCTGTCGCCACCAAGACTAAGAAGAAGGCCCCCGCAGCAGAACATCGATTTTCCACTCCCGCGGAAAAGCCTATTGGCGAACAAGGCACCACACAGCGACATCCTATAACTGTCGATGATGATGGAGATGATAGCGATGATGACGATGCTGTGAACGCAGCTTATCAAGACGACTACGACGAGCTCGTCACTCACGAGATGAGCCAGGAAGAACCAGCAAAGCAAGACAGGCCCAAATTAGAAGAGCCTTCCATACAATCTCCGTTCACACTGGCTCAACCGAAACATCTAGTAGGGGAGCGCGACAGCCGCAAGACTAACATCATAGGCTTCGACAGCACTGGACCAAAGAATCAAGGCGTTTCACGCCAAAAGCACACTGCATCGAATCTGCCGCTACCCTTCGAAGAAAATACTTCCTCTCCTGACAACTACAACGCGCACGAACCACCTGTCGATACAACAACCTACTACGATGAAACCCCTCTGATGAAACCACTCGAGTCTGATCAAGCCGCTAAGGTTCCAATTCACGTCAGCACTGTTGGCGAGGTCGCCTCCGTGGAACTCGGAGATTCTGCTTTGTCGAAACCTTCGTCTACCAAGACCGTAGTGAGCGTTGAAGTGTCCAGATCATACGATATGGCACCGCCACCAGTCCCAAAAAAGGCTGTCGTGACTGGCTCAGAACGAGGACCTGTTGAGGGAACTCATGTGCAGTTGGAGGAGAAAAGGCAAAAGGAAGCTACACCACAGACTATATCTGAAGCCGCAAAGAGTCTGGCTCAGTCACTTTCTCAGCCCTCGATCAAACAATCTGATGCTCCACCTCGTAGGCCTCAAGAAGAGACCGCAACGAAGCCTTCTGGTGCGCTGTCCAAAGGCAGGACGTCAACCGGATCTCAGAGCCGCAACGAGCAAGTTGCGCCCAACTCGAAACGTCCAGATGTTCGAAAGCCCCAAATTGTGACGGCCCAGAGGAATCCAATTCAGGCCACAAGACCTGCCCAGAAACAGCCAAAGCAGGATCGCCTCGATCAGGCTCATGCAGAGCCAGTCTCGAACACACGCGTAGCGATGATCATACCAGATTTCGACCATACACCTGAGGCAGTTGCTGGCAAAGATGCCATAGGTTTGGGCTTGGATCAGACGGGTAGGCCGCAATCACGCTCAAACCAGGCAGACAAACCTGCACTCCACCAAAAGCGGTCGTCTGTGGCGATGACGAAGGAGCCTGCTAAAAGACAGAGAACGAACGCTCAGGGCTCTCGTCAGCCGGCAGCCCTTCCCACGACGGCGGCCAACCCGCTCATACGCAAGTTGTCACAAGTCGCCGATAATGGATCACCTATACCTTTCGGAGAAGAAATACCTCCAGAAACAGACGTCCGCCGAACAAGACACGGGGGCTCGTCGTTGTTGCCACCCATTGCGTTCGCTGAACAACCTACTGTGGATCCTTTTGCTCAACTCATTGCCTCAAAACAAAGGAGGAACGTCAGACAAGAGACTCCTTTGGAAGAATTGCCAAACATGCATCAGGATTGGCCTGTTCAGGTATCACAGGCCGTCACACATGCTGGGTTCGAAGGAGAGACACAGTTATCTGCAAGCTTCGCCCAAGCGTCCGAACCTGAAAGAAGGTCTTGGCCTGGACAGCAGAAGGACCCAGCTCGGACTGTAAATGTGCTTCAGAAGTCTCTCGGACTATTGAACACATTGCGATCAGAGGTGATTCCACAGGCTGATGTCCAAGACGAAGCGGGAAGAGGAAAATCAAAGGAGGCCTCGCAAGCCGATGAAGCTATGGAAGAGGACGACCCGGACAAAACGCTTGTCAACGAGATCTCAGATGACGAGGATGGTGATGATTCGGAGTCCGGAGACTCTTCCGATTCTGATGACAGTGGTGAAGCGTACGATCCGCAGTCGCTATGGAGAAAGGCACTGGACTCGCATCAGGGACATGTCTACGACCAGTTGGTCCGAATTGCACATCGTTTGACAGTGCACCTGAAGGACCACGAGACTGCTATCGAGGATACTAGCAAAGATTACCGTCAAGATGGAGAAAAGCTCATTGATCGCTTTGAGAAAGACAATGAAGAAAGACTTGAGCAGTATCGTATCAGAGCATCCAAGATGAAAGGAGCTTTGGTCCTCGGATTCAAGCAAGTGTCAGGAATTCTTCACAAGGACATGAAGGATATCACGGTGAGCAGTGATAGATACGGCAAGATGTTGCAGAAGCAGGTGGATGCAGGAGGAAGGTCGGAGCAGATCATGCAGGCTTATCACCCGTGATGAGTGAAGGAAAAGGAGAAGAAGAGATTCGCTGTCTTGCAAAGTTGATATTGATATGTTGCTTCCGAACAAAAGTATTTTAGATAGTCTTGATAGCTTGATAGTCAATAGTGGCTGCACAAAGATATGAAAAGGTTATGCCCAAGTTCCCCACATTGCGCGCAACCGAGGCGCGGGACGTCGTCATAGCGTGGGCGGTGATACGCAAGCATGGCTTGGAATGAATGGGCAGCCATTGACTTTTCTTTTCCTATCAAGATCCTATGACTCTGAGCCTCTCCTAGATTCACTGATTCTATCTTGGACTCGTCGTTTGTTCGTTCACAAACAAAACAAGGCTGTGTGCGCACAAAAGACAAAACGCATCGATCAAGAAACATTCCCTCGGCAACAAACAATGTCATCCGGATTCCACCCGTTTGGAGGACGAGTGAGCAGAAGATTCGGCGACAAGGTGAGTTACAAGTCGTCGACAGTTCCAATAGTAAACGATTTGGAAGGGGCGATCAAAAAGCTGACAGAGGATCAAACAGTCCCTGCAACCAGACGATGCCTATCTCAGCTGTGAGTGCATCCTACCAATGCTGTAGAGCACCACGAGCTGACCGTTTATAGACCACGACATCCGATGTACGCCGCCTTTCTCTCCAATACCTCGAGTTCCCGCAAACAGTAAACTGACCGAATGTCTCAGTGACCGTCGAGGACGTTGACTGCATTAAGAATGACTGGCTCACCGACAACGTATTATGCCCCCTCCCACTTTTGTCCTCGGACCATCACTGACACAACTCTCCTCAACGCAGGCAATCGCCTTTTGGGAAGAATACCTCGAACACGAAAAACTCCGCGAATTCCCAAAGGCCCGCATAATCCTCCTCCGACCCAGCATGGCCTTCATGCTCCTCCAAACCCAAGACCCCATGAGTCTGAAATCCGCACTCCCTTCGTTCGAAAACACCACCCACATCTTCCTCCCCGTAAACGATTGCCGCGACGTCGAAACCGCAGAAGGAGGATCACATTGGTCTTTGTTGCTCGTCAGCGTCGTCGACGGAGTAGCTTTCCACTACGACTCTCTATGCCCGTCAAACATGCAAGAAGCCAAAGTTCTGAGCCACCATATCTCACAATTACTCCAAAAGCCTTTGAAATTCGTGAATCTGGATGATTCGCCGCAGCAGGAGAATGGAAGCGATTGTGGTGTCTTTGTGTGTTTGCTGATGCAGCATTTGTTGTTGGGCAGGTTGCTGCAGGCTCATGCGAATGACAAGGTCAGTATGAGTATGAAGGGGAAGAATGTGGATGCCACGGGTGGGAGAAAGGAGATGTTGAGGGTTATTGAAATGTTCCGCAAGGAAGGGGAGAGGAGGCGCTCGTGAGTTTGCTTCTGCATCCACTGTTTCGTGAAGGGAAAGTTGCTGATTGTGGTTTGTCAAACAGTGGTTCGCATCGTCGCAGCGGTGAACATAGCCCCTTTGCCCTTCACTCGCCAAAGTCGAAATCACCGCCTCGCATCGGAGATGACTAGAAGCCTAAACGACGATGGAGCGTATCATGCTTTGGGACATTCGAAGACTAGACATGACTTTCTCAGGCACGGCAACCACGCTACAGACATACCTAGCAAGGCGTGGGGAGCACACGGACTGCTGAAGCGACACGCTGATACACGAGGCGAGCTCTCCTAGACACGTGGGAGATTTCGACGGTTTTGCAATGAAAGGAAGGAACGATACATGCACGCCATGACCTTTGACTTTTCGGTGGGGCTTACAGTACACTTTCTGCATTGCGATAGCCACACAACATGGAATTTCTACAAGATGCCATTCCAAAGTTTCATGTTCTCATCCCCAACTCTTCTCCTCTTACGTTTACATAACACTACACCCAATACCATACATAGCCCTTTCCACATCCCTCCTAACCTGATACCAATCCGCTCTCCTCTCCGCAAACTCAACAACCTCTTCAGCTCTGAAGATGCCATGATATCTATCATTATCCGCGATAATGGTAGCCAACTCTTTACATCTTGCTGCGCGTGTGGACGAGGATATTCCATTACCGCCACCGCAGTCGACGAGGTAGATCTGAGATAGTTCGCGGAGAGCAGAGTAGTATGGTAGCAATGACTTTTGGCGGAGGGTGGTGATGAAAGAACTGTAGAGGTTGATGTCGCTGTGAAAAAGGATGTGTTAGCTAAATAGATGGAAAGGAAGGGAGGGCGAAGTAAAGATGGGGAACGAACCTGATCAGTTTTATCGCTCCATCTACACTGATCCGTTGACGTTTTATATGCTTGCACAGGACACCGAATAATCTCAGCCCGACTTCTTGGTTGAACACATCCAACATGTTTTTATCGGTGCTACCGACCAACATGCCTGTGTGCTGTTGAATTGTATCCACGACACGTTTGGCAGTTTCTGTAGGCCCGATGTCAACCAGCCCCATCATACTGGCTCTCTTGTCTTGGAGGGTGAGATTTTTGGCGTCTACGGCATCGGTGTTGAAGTCGGCGGTGAGCTGGAGAGTGGCGCACATGTATTCGACTTCGTCGATTAGGACATCGATACCTTTGCCCATTCCTGCTGCGACCCGCTCATCTAGCATTTGCTCGAAGCGTTTCTTCTCCTTGACTGCTGGGTTGAGGAAGTCGTCGCGATCGGTGAGGCCGGGTGTGACTAGTTCTTGCATGTAAAACACATCAACCATCTGCTGGATCAAGTCTCCGACATTGACAAGTTCGAGGAAGGTGACTAGTGGTTCGACACCCGCGGTTGTGCCTTCCTTTTCTAATTGCCCGGAGCGGAACTCTTTCACCGCACGAGGGTTATAGCTGCTTAAATGGCCTACTGCTTTGTCAAAGCCATTCTGGATATGGCGGCGACCCAGGATGTTCAAGAGGCTGACGAAGATCTTGTCGCATTGCTCCATCGTAAGAGTGGCGTGTTTGTCGCCCATGCGAATGAAAATGGCAGCGCGTTCGATCGATGCCTTTGCATGATGGATCAAGCTCAAGGCTACCTCGATGCTGAACAAAGACTTGATGCCTTCGAGTCGCGAATTCATGATGGCAGTCTTGGCTGCGAGTTCTGTCGTTGGTGCTGGTTTGGCTAGTGTAGGGGTACCAGGTGTTTCTGGCCTCGAGGAGTCTTCTGTGGAAGGAGCCTCAACTGCAGGGTGTTCAACTACAGGGGCCGCTTTGTTTGCAGATGGAAAGGTTGGGAGAGCGTTAACAGGCATCATGACTACCTTCCTGAATGAAGATAAGAAATCGCGCTTCGCGGCTTGTCTGCTGATACCTGACATGAAGAAGGATTCTGTCTTTGCTTCTTGCTCTGACAACTCCTTTTCCCAAACACCGACCTCATCGTCGCACTTGGAAGTGAAATAGTCAAGCTCTTCGGTGAGATATCGATCGACATGGGGCTCAAAGATGTGAGAGATAACTTTCTTGATCTGGTCATGGAAATCTGTACCGGACGCTTTTGGTGGTTGTATCGAGACTGCAAAGCGCATAGCTTGCTCGAATACACCCGAAACAGCCTTGAGGTACGTTTCGACGTTGCTCTCATGGGCTTCGATGAACAAATTAGTAATGTAGTCTGAGACTATGTCTTCGCAAACACGAGTCGCAAAGGGCAACAGAACGCTGACGGAGCTCGGGAAGACTTGATCGATGACAGAAGACTGCATTGACAGCATGGAGGCCAGCTTCTCGAAGAATCGTTGTGAAGGGTTCAGATCCACATGTCCAGGGGCAACATCTTGTAAGCAGTCTAGCGGACTTCCGACCTGATCTTTGCGGCGCATATAAGGGTGGTTAGATATGAAGATGTCGATGCCAGCAGCTCCACCATTAAGGGAGACCAGAACGTGTGCGTAGCGGCGCATGCGGTCAATATCCTGGGCTTGGTATGCCTGTTCGAATTCGCCGATCATGGCGTTCTCGAAGATACCAAGCATAGATTCGAGCTTGTCGTGTCGTTGGCGCCATTTCTGGGCACCATCCGATCTGGCAAATACTCTCAAGTCTGCTAGGATACGAGCTTGTTGTTCGGGGTCTTGGACAAGACGGAAGATTGCTGGGTCAGACGAATTCTCAGCGTGGACCAGATTGTAGTAGAAGGGACCGAGAGCACCATGAACCTTGCCGTACTCTTGTCTGGCCTGGCCTCGTATGGAACGAACCCTCCGTAGGGTGGTCGTGGCAGCCTTTGCGTCAAAGGAGGGGTTTTGTGACAAGGTCATGTCGTCGAAGCCATCAGTCACACTGCTATGCCTCGGTCGTCTGGGTGTTGCGGCTTGTTCTAGCGATTTCCGGACTTTCTCTTCCTCATCATGAGCGTCGAATAGTGTCACACTTCCAGCATGTGGGCGTCCGCTGAGTCTCTTCTTTTTTGACTCCTCGTATCGTTGTCGTGCTTCGGTCTCGTTCCATACGCCCATGTCTCTTAATCTGGCAACCCATCGCGTGTCATCATAGACCATCTCTTGCAGACGTTTAGATACTCGAGCACATCGTGTCAGGTCTGATACTGGTAGGTAATCGAGGATAGTCGCAATGAGTTCTGAGGCTGGTCAGCATGATGCTGAAAGTGGACTGACGATTGGTAAGGAGTGAAGACCTGCAGGTAGAACAGGCTTCAGAGTCAAGATCTGAGTGGCCTTGAGCGAGGCAAACACATTGCCTGGTGTATTTGGACGGCGCGGCGCATCCATGCTTGTCAGACCGGCCCTTTGTTTTGGTAGACCATTTGGCCTGGCGGCTGCCTTTGGTGCCGGCTTGCCGCTCATAATTGTGCTATTTGATGTAGAACAGGAAGACTTGGAGCGACCGACGACATGCTTCTACAACGCTCTCTCGTATCGTCTAGTCATGAACATTCACACGTAGCGGCAGCATCAACGACCTTCGAGCGGTGCGTCAGTCTGGAGAAGCTCCGCACGCTCCATCCTCCTGTCCATCGAGATCCCCATCCATTCCTGCCTGGACGCGTTCGAGCAGACCCACCTCCATCGTTCCTTCTTCATTGAGCGATACGCAAATGTAGGTCTGAAGTGGACGATCATCTTTGCAAACATCTGCTCGTCTTTTTGGCCCAAATGTTTGGTCCATCGCTCGGCTACGAGTGTGTCGCAATCCATGTTGCTCCGCAATGCTCATGCAAGCCCAATCGCAATCTCGCGAACCAGCCACGCCTCGCTCATCAAGCAGGTTTGTCGCCGAGAGCCAAACTGCCCTGGTCTGACAAGGATGTATCTTTCAGAAGTAGGTCTGTTCGACTTTCTTATTCTCCATACCAATTCATTTCCTCTTTCCCCCTCAAGAGCCATCATGTGTCTTGTCAGTGTAAAAGAAGACCACGACGACTATGAAGTCCCAGCCCGTGTCGTACGCCGCGACCGTCGAAGGTCTCCTCCTCGCACCACCAGAGTTTCGCGCGCCTATTATGAAGAACAACCGCGACCTACATATGTTATACAGCAACCGCCGCAGCCACCTCCGGTCATAGCATATGCCCCACCATTTGAGCAACACGACCACCATGATCACCATAGCCACTACGATCCTCCGCCGCCGCCTCCAGCACCACCGTCAGAAAGACACTCACACGCTGGACACTCACACACGGGGACTTCGCATGCCGGTCCGCAATACGTCGAAGTATCGCCAGCCTCGCGCTCCAGCAGCAGTAGCAGCAGCAGCTCAAGCGACGGCGGTCGGTCCAAAACGACTTCCCGCTCCAGAGCCACTGGCGCACGCAGCGAATACCACATGCGCGAAAAAGAATACCTGCATGAACGTAGAAGCCCACACGGTCCCGGCCACAAGGACGAATACGAAACATATCGCTACGTACAACCTCCCGGCAATTCGAGCCGTCCCCGTGGCAGCGGCAACCTCGATCCTAGGAGCAGTCAGATCGAGGATCCTCGTGCCAGTCGTTCAAGCTACAACAGGCGAGAGAAGATTGTGGTCGAAGATGGCTTTGGCGGTAGGACGCGAGAGTATCGTCGTTGATCTTCTTGTTCAGAGCCTGAGCGCTTGCATGCAACTCGCCAGGCTTCACCATACTTTGCATACCATTCTTTCATGGCCGGCCATGTTTTCATTTTTCAATTCTGCTAGCCATCTTGTGCATATACCTTTTCAATTCTACGCGCAATTACTGTCAACCGATCGTCCCTCAACAACTCACTACACTCACCCAGCGTCTTGTATCTCTTCGTTCAAGCAGGCTTCACCAATCACCATCACGACTCCCCGAACGCAGTTCTCAGCGGCCGAGAGCCAGTGATCTGAACAAAAAGACAGCCTGGATTCGACACAACAGGCAAAAGGTATGGACGACTAGGGGATCGAACCCTAGACCTTCAGCATGCAAAGCAGACGCGCTACCACTGCGCCAGACGCCCAATCATGTGATTCGGGCTTGAAATTACTGTTCATGTTCTTCGAGTCTAAAATTCGTCGCTGCTGCTCGCCAGAGAAGACCTGAACTCGCGAACTCGATGTTCCAGCGATTGCTGAGCTTCGTGGGATGTCAAGTACTTTCGAAAGAGTCAAAGACTTGGAATGGGTTCAAGGAATAGTCTCGTTACCTCGTATCTTCCTATTCTAGCAAAACAATACCTATACTGTACAAATTCAAACTCCCATTCCAATGCCCAATTCCCATCGCTAAAGTGTCATTCTGTCATAATTATACAATCTTGTCATGGGAAAGAGAAGAACTCGTGGAGACTCCGTGGTGCATCTAGACCACAGGCTTTCCATGTGTTTCGGCCCAATTCTCCTCTTCGAATCTGAGACTGCGCTTGACATACCAGAAGGTACAAAGCGTCCAGATTCCAGCCCAGATGAAAGGTACGGTCCAGCCGACCACGTAGGCAGCATCCTTCTGGAGAGTGAAGATGAGAGCAGTGACAACAGCGGCTGCAAGCTCACCACCAATACCCCAGAACAGAGTCAATCTGTGGAGCATTTGGCGGAAGTAGTGGCTGGCTTCGTATCTGGTGTTGAGTCTCTCGCGGAACTCGATGTTACCGCCACCGTCAACGGCGACAATATCTTCGATGATCCAGTAAATACCAGGACGCAGTTGGGAGCCGGCAGGCATTGACGAGATGCGGAAGGGGGAGGGAATCCCAAGAAGACGCATACCGTCCTGGATGATCAACTCCGAACCAAAGGCAAACATGAGAGAAGCGCAAGGCATTGCGAGCAAGCGAATTGGTGGGTTTTCAGGAATGGTACCGCTGATTTTGGTCAGTATGGGGTCAAGAAGTTACCCTTGTGAATTCAACTTACACAATGAGCTCGACAATGATGATAATCCAAGCAAAGCTGAAATTCCAATGGAACCAATCGAGCTGGCGGGCAAGTCAGTATTATTGTAAGTTTAGAGGCGAGGATGGGATATCTTACGTATGATCTGCGGCCACCAATGACACGGCAAGTACTGCCCTTTTTCCACAAATGCCAGAAGCGTAGCACGTATTCAAAGATACTGATACCACCAAGAGCAGCAGTGACGATGGAGAAGACCGTGTTTGGAGAGAGATTTGTGCCGTACCAGAGACCGAAGTAGAGGGCCAGGGGCATGACGATGGAGTCGAAGAGAATGAGGAACCAGAAGATGAAGATACTACGCTTTCTCTGGCGCAAGTCGTATTCTAGCGACGGCGGTGCATACGGGTTGATGGCTCCTGGTTCTCTGGCTGGTGCTGCAAGACTGGTTCTGGGCAAAGCCAATGACCTTCGAGGACCGAACGGATTTGACGGTCTACGTTCTCCTCCTGTGGATGATCGTACAGCACCACCGACGGGGGAGCGTACACCACTGCCTACGGGTGAGTGTACAACAGAGGGACGACGCGGGCCATCGGTTGGTGACATTGGCGGTGAACGCGCACCATCGAGTGCTGGTGAGGCTGACATGACGGCGACTTCGGGGTTTGATCGAATGTCGGAGCGATAATATTATACTGGCAGGCGTCAGTAGGACAGCCTTGACGTTTGAGGCATGAGGAACGCACGTATTAGTAGCGTGGGAAGCGGTTGAGCATGAGAAGCGTTTTCCCACTGGCTTTCTGGTTCCGGAGAGCGGATGGAGATTGTGTCCGGACAAAGAGAAGCCTGATTTTGACGACTGAAGTGCGAATGGGTACAAGACGGGGCTGTGTAGGAAAGTAGAGCAAAGGTTGACGCTCAACAACTGCAGACGATGTAAACTTAGACCAAAGACTTCGTTCGAGCGATGGTTCTTGCGTGTTGTCCACCTTCCTTGCGGCTTAAGATCGAGACCCTTGAGAAGGAGCGATGACGTTAGCCGCGCCTTCTTAAATTGGCGTCACCGTCATGAGGCTGGTGCCAAGCGCTTTCGTTTCAATTGTCCATGATCGGAAGTTGATAGCAAACGTGTCATCAAGTCTATGTAGCGCATGCTTCTCTTCTACCATGAGTAGTCCCATAATTGTAGCTGGCGCAACGCACGACATTGCACTCGATCGTGCGTCTTCCACGGACAGACTGGTAGATATCTTATGATATCGCTTCCCTGACTTCCAAGGCTTCTCATGTTTCGATAGCTTGTTGTCAGTAACAAGGAGCCATGGCGTGCGTTGGATAACAAAGCTTGTGCGCTTGGTACCAACTCTTCCAAGCCCTGTCACGGTCATCAAAAAAGCATCGTGATTATATCACCTCCCTCCTGCGCATCACTTACGCACCCCTCTCGTGTTTATCATGACATAGACCATCAAGCAAGAATGCGCTTTCTTCTGATATCTCTCCTGAGCGCGCTATCTGTCGTCACACACGCATTACCGGCTCAACAGGTCCCCCTCCTTCGACATGCTGCAAACAATCGTACAGTTTCTCCCGAGCTCTTCTCTGATCTCGAAGAGTTGGCTCGCGTTGTCGACATCTCTTATTGTGTAGGCCTTACCGGTATAGGCATATCGAAACCGTTCAAATGTCTCAGCCGATGCTCAGAGTTCCCAGAGTTCGAACTTGTCAAGGTAAGACGCGTGTTTGTATGGTTTTCGTTTGTCTATGAGCCGACATGTTACACTAGACATGGAATACCGGCCAGTTGATGTCCGATTCGTGCGGCTACATCGCCCTTTCTCATTCTCAGACAAACCCTCGCATCATCGTCGCATTCCGCGGTACCTACTCAATCGCAAACACAGTTGTCGACCTTTCCACAGTGCCTCAAGAATATGCTCCTTACCCTGGCGACCCGGGTTCAGACACCACCGGCGACGATGAGGCAGGGACTCCACGATGCAACAACTGCACTGTACACACTGGCTTCTACAGCTCTTGGAAAGTGGCTTCATCTGCCGTTCTGCCAGATTTGGAAGCAGCAATCGCAGCTTACCCAGACTATGCCTTGACGCTTGTAGGTCACTCACTGGGAGGAGCAGTCGCTGCACTTGCAGGTCTGGAGTTTGTTTCGCGTGGCTGGAATCCTACCGTCACCACTTTCGGGGAACCGAGGCTCGGAAACACAGCTTTGAACCACTATCTCGACCAGCGTTTCAATCTGCTTGACTCCACCCGCGAAGTCTGGACTGACAGTGTCGACGAGCGACAATTGCACTATCGTCGTGTAACCCATGTTGACGACCCGGTGCCTCTACTACCCCTTACAGAGTGGGGTTACCGAATGCATGCTGGCGAGATCTACATCTCCAAGTCTGCCTTGACACCAGACATACAGGATCTTCACCACTGTGCGGGCGATGAAGACCACCAGTGCATTGCCGGACAGGATGGTAGTCTGTCCACAGAATCAATCCTCACTAAACGTAACGACCTCAGAGCTCAGGTCAAACGCTCGGTCGATGATCTTACCGAGGAGCACGAGCTGGAGAAGAGAGACATCGGCTCATGGGTTGTGCCATCCCGCTATAAGTTGTGGCAGTTGTTCTTCTCTCATCGCGATTACTTCTGGCGCCTTGGCCTTTGTGTTCCTGGCGGCGACCCCTGGGACTGGAATCGCAGGCCGTATGCACCACTCGATGATGAGGACCAACACTAAATTGCTTGATCTGTCTCATTGCTTTGGGCAAAGTTGTACGATGACTGGGAAGAATTCCTTTCTGTATGTAACCTATGCACTTATCTTATAATACATGTCTTACGAAGCTTCGATTCCTATCTCCGATATGAGTCCAAATCACATCTCTTCGGCCGACACGCCGAAAGTTTGAATTCGTGAGTCGCAGATTTCGAAGACCATCTATCTACTCATAGATTGACGCCGACTGGGGAGCTACTCTTTTTCGGCCGAAGGAGTAGTTAAGATTTAATGATGTCAACCTGTAGATCGACTCACGAGGGAACGCTCGAATCGCGCTCTTACATCTCTTTAATCCGGTACCTCCATTGGCTACTCAATCAGGTCAGCCCTATTCAATATCAAGTCTGTGTCATTACCGGCAGCGCTTCCACGAATAGAATTACACATACCCTGCTTGGCCAAAAGTGCCTGAGTGACACTCTTGGATGCCAGCCAGAAAGCTCTGGACGAGCTGAACAAGTTCGATAGTCGGCCACGTTCACTTTCTCCCACGGTAGTCGTCGAGACGATCTAGCTGCAGCAATGTACGGTACTGCTGTTGGATAAACAAGGGTTCAAAAGAGACGAGTCACTCGACACGCTCTCGACAACCCTGAGCCCCTAGGCGCCCAAGCACATGGCGAGAGATTTTGCTCTATGAGCGACCTTGTTCAAGACTAATACCAAATTCGACAAATGAAGGACGCTAGTATTGAAGTGCAGCCCGCTACTGGCTTGCCTTGCACCGTGGGGCCAGCAAGGATGAGTCACCATCTTCAACGTCTATACAAGATATTCGTTTGCGAGGCATCACAAGATTTCTCACGCATTCGCCGTCCCCAGTTCGATGAGCGATATCATATCAACATAGTTATTCAAATGTGGTCACCTCCACAATCTTACCAAACCAGACCCATCGCTGTCTTAGGTAGTGGCGTACTAGGCCGTCGAATCGGCAAGTTCATACAATGAGCAGCTATCTGGCCTTGTTCTCTAATGTCTAGTAGCTTGTTGCTGGGCAGCTGCAGGATACAATGTCAATGTCAGAGAACCATCTCTAGACCAACAAATTGATGCGAACCATTGGATCGAAGCCAACATTTCCACTTTTACCTCAAGCTTGAACAACATCCTAGGAGAAGTCAGCTTTTACACAGAATTGGCATCAGCAGTCAACAACGCATGGATAGTATTCGAAGCCATACCAGAAGTTTTGGAGCTCAAGATATCAACTTTCGCCGAACTCGAGATTCAGGCACCTTCCGATTGCATCCTCACCTCCAACTCGTCAAGTTTCAAGTCCAGCGAGATGCTATCGAGCCTTGTTGACGAAGACACCAAGATAAGAATATGCAGTGTCCATTATATTATGCCGCCTCAAATCAAAGTCGTGGAAATTATGACTTGTGGCTTCACTGCACCAGCCATCCTTGACTTCCTGGTCCAGAAGTGCAAGGAAGCTAATTTACAACCTTTTGTCGTGCAGAAGGAAAGTATGGGATTCATCTATAATAGACTATGGGCTGCAATTAAGAGAGAAACACTCATGATATTGAGTGAAGGTGTTTCTGATGCTGGTGTTGTGGATGAGATATTCAAAAGTGTCTTGGGGACCAGGTATGGGCCTTGTTTCATGATGGATCGTAAGTCACTTGGAGAGAATTTAAAGAAGATCCGTTCTAACGTGTTTACACAGATGTCGGACTTGATACTGTTGCCAATATTGAGAGACACTACGTCAGGGAACGAGGGTTGTCTGACGAACACACTGTCAACTATCTAGAGGATAACTTTATTGAGCAAGGCAAGCTTGGCTTCAAGTCTGAGAAAGGAGGTCTGTTATCTCCGAGGTCGCTATAAATGAGTAATGTCAATCATATCCTTTTGGGCAGTCGCAGAGGGATACAGGTGTCTGGGACAATCGCCGTGCGAAATCATGTTTTGTTGAATCCAGACGAGCAATGTCAACAGAAAGAGCCAGACACGATGTCAAGAGGTCACGGCTCGATAACATCACAATTGACACGTGGAAGAACGCAGCGATGTTCGAGTCGTGCTTTCCTGTATTGGACTGCCGAAAATGCAAATTCATCGCAACTTCTACAAAGCCTTGCTTTATGGCGTATTGCAGTGCTAATAAGCTTCAATCCACGTTCGTTTACAGTGAAATCCATCACGATTTCAGCAGCTCTGCGACCTGCTCGTTGATAAACTTCTTGTCCTCGGCCGTGCCCGCACCACCGCCAGCAAGATGACCATATATGCTTGGGATCACAGCCAGCTTTCCATTCTTGACATGCTTGACCTCTTCCTCGCTATCCTCTGGTGGGAAGTACATGTCTGTTTTAGAAGGCATAATCGCGCATTTTGCCTTGATCCTGCCCAAAGTTGTCGGCAGATCACCCTTATCGTCAGTGAAGCAAGAAGTGATGTCTCCGTGTTGCCATGTCCATAGCATGGAGAGCAAGTCGTTAGCATCGTTCGACCTCTTGTCCCAGTTGTTTTGGAGATATTGTTCCAGCGTGTCATAGCCAGTAGCCTTCCAGCACTCTTGCCTGTACCATTCTTGACTGAGTGCCCAGGTAGAGTACACTCTGCCGAAAGCCCTCAAACCTCTGGTTGGTTGGATCTTATAACGACCATTCTCGAAGTCGACTGATGATTCCAATGCAGCTTTTGGTCCTTCGAGGAAGTTCCAGTTATGTGCTGACGTTCTAGCCGAGGTAGCTAGCATCACAATGTTGGACACGAAATCAGGGTAGAGAACGGCCATGTGATATGCTTGCTGTCCACCCATTGAGAAACCAATGTATGCTTCCAAATGCTTGACACCCAGACTCTGGCAAAGGGCATGTTGCAAGTGTATGTTATCCTCATACGTCACTCTCGGGAAGTCGACGCCAGAGAATGGGGCAGGTTGGTTTGATGGCGACGAGCTCTCCCCGCCACCCAATTGCCCCACCACCAAAACATGGTATTCAGACAACGGCAGTGCGGAAGTGTCAGAGTCGTACAAGAAAGGAGTTGTGGTTTCCAGCTTTCCGGCAAAACAAGTCGGCATCAACACTGTGGGCTTGGAAGCGTCGCCCAGACTCCAGTAGGCTAATCTGCCCTCGAAGTCTTGTCCCGCATGGGAAGAGCCAGGAGATAGCTTGATGGTATGAGTAAAGTGTTTGGTTTCAGGCATGGTGCTTTATTTCTCGATGATGATAGGTGCGTAAATGGCTGTTGAAGAGTTGTTGGTTTCCAAAAGTCTGGTTAAAAAGAAGAGGTGAGTGGTGGAAGTTAAGATATCGTGAAGGTGGGTCATGAGCGACAAACACCTGCCGGATTGGGATTGTACCGGCGAACTCTGTGATTTACCCCAGCCGGAATGTTCAGCTCATTCTAATAATGCGACAGGAAGTGACAATAGTGTCATGATAATTTGGGAGAGCACATTCAAAGCGTTTCGAAATAAAAGTCATGAATTCAAAGCGAATGTATATTCGGCATTCCAGCATCGTAACAACCCATTATTCACATAAATCCGGCCAATTACCCTGAGAGCATTGTTATCTTTCTCTACAGTTCTCTGTGCTCGACAGCCATGCCATCCTTCTCGGTCATGTTCACAGTGCCCAGACCACCAATCTCGGCTGCCAATGCCTTGCTCTTCTCGGTAGCGACAGCACCGCCGACAACAGCGTCCTCGCCATCGAAGTACTTGGCGATTTCCTCGAGGGGGGTGTTGCGAGTCTCGATGTAGAACTTCCAGACGATGAAGAGTTCGAAGCCGAGCCAGACACAGTAAACGATGTAGTACTTCCAGTGGATGTGCTTGAGAGCGACAGGGTTGACGTACTGGTTGAAGAAAAGAGCGAGATCAACGCACAAGAACATGAGAGTCATACCCTTGGCACGGATGTTGTAAGGCAGAATTTCGACTGAGTATCCGACCAAGAGACCGGAGAAGGCAATGTTGTAGAAGACGTAGTAGATAAAGATGAAAGCGACGACCGAGTTGGCGGCAGCATCAGTTCCGTCGACAACGAAGCGAGCAGAGCAGATGGTTTGCACGATGAAGGCCATCATCATACCAGTAGTGGAAATCAAGAACAGAGTACGACGGCCGATACGATCAACGAAGAAACATTGACCAACAGCGACGATGAAGTTGATGATTTGCAGAACACCGTTGATGACAAGTTGAGTGTTGGTGTCAGTGATGCCAATCTGGTCGAGGACCAAAGTAAGGTAGTACGAGACGAGACCGTTACCGCTCCATTGCGAGAAGAAACCGACGGAGCAGAGAATAATCAGACGGTGGCGGTTACCGGGAGTCTTGAAGAGTTCAGTCCAGTTGTTGCCCTCGAATTCTTGCTCCAACTTCAGGGTATCTCTGATCTCGTTCAACTCAAGCATCACAACTTCGTCGTCGAGGTTTCCGTTGGCGTGAACATCGGCCAGAACCTTGTGTGCTTGCTCTACCTTGCCCTTGGCGATCAGGAATCTAGGTGACTCAGGAACGAACCAGATGAAGATGAGCTGGAGAATGGAGGGGAATGCCTGAACGATTGAGGGGATTCTCCAAGCCCAGTGGTTCTGGATGTGGAAAGTTCCGAATGTCAACCAGGCGGCTACGATTGAGCCCAAGTACCAAGTTGTGTTGTAGATAGTCGTGAAAGTAGCACGGTGCTGAGGGTGAGTAAGCTCAGTGAGGAGCAGGGGCGAGGCGCCGTGAGCGATGGCAACTCCAAAGCCTGTGTGTTCTGTCAGTAAATGGGCAAAGAGACCACTCAATCAACTCTTACCTATCAGGAAACGAGCTCCAATAAACATAGACAGCTTCATGGCGGCAGACTGGACAACGACTCCGATGATCATGATGATACAGCCAGTAAGGATACCGGCGCGGCGACCGAGCCCGTCGGCGATGTAAGGGACAACTGGGAGAGCAACAAGAGAACCGACAGACATGATGGCGTTCAGCAGACCCAGGGAAGATGCGGACGGGTAGTGGAAGTCTGCTGATAGTAAGCATATGCATTGTTGTAGATGTGTTTTCAAACATACCACTTTGCCAGATCTTCAGGGCCTGGAGACCGTTCATCATCGAACCATCGTAACCATTGGTGGCACTGGTGATGACAACGAACATCAAGCAGATGTAGTTTCTTCGCAATCCAGGATCAGTAAGCCAGTTGACCTTGGGAAATTCGCGACCCGCTAAGCGGTAGTGGCCCTTAGTTGCGGCCTCCATCTCGACTCAGATATGAAGAACGATTGTTGGATAGAAAGAGAGAAGATCAGCGAATGCGAGTAATGTCTGAGTGACAGTGAGTCGAATGCCTGGCCGATCAATTCATGGGGAGGACCATGGAGATATATATCTCAGGTGGCTTGAAATGACTGTTGCAGCACAAAGCATGCCACCTCATTTAGCCGCCAGGCACGAGCACCCTTGGACCTCCAAGATGAGGCGACAAAGACGTCCCAGACTCGCTTGTGTCGACCCGGCCGTGTGGCACATGCAGAAAGGATGGCTAGGCCACTATTGATTCTCGTTTACCCCACAGACATTGTGTTTAGCCATGGCGGGGCTCCGCATGAATGGGAAAGGGTGATCGCGTGGTTTGTGGTCTGGCAGCCATGATTTCTCGCGTGCAGGACTAGGACTAGCCGCGAATGATCGACGTCGTTGATATTAGGTTGTCAGCAGGCTAACGGATAGTGGCGTCTTGGGAGGCCGGCGGACGTTAATGCCATTGAGCTTGTACAGAGATTTAATTGTTCTTAGCAAGTTGTTGGTTGATCGGAGTCGAAGTATGATCTGATAGATGGTCAAAGGGATCATCACTTGAAAATGTGGAGGAGTCTGGAGATGGCGAAGATCCGGCAAGCGCAATCGGTCATCCCCGCAGCTCCACATACCGTACTGTTAGAACGTCTGGAGAAGGGGGGTGCGACCCGAAGCGGTATAGCCATACAGGCTGCACTGATCACAAGCGTTCGCATTTAGCCGGTGGATTTTGCCTGTACAGCATGGTTGTTGAAGGTCGAAACCACCTAATGTCCCACATGGCTTGAACAAGCTTCGTGGCACGCCTTGCGACACCGTGAATTGAAGGTCAGATTCAAATCGGTGACAACAATAGAGAGTCAAAGACGTAGGTGGTCTTTTTGAACTTGTATAGGCAGATTGAAGACGGAATCGCCGGGCACAGAATACGTATCTCGCGACGAAGTAACCGCAGAAAAGAAATACAATGATCGCGTGTGATTTAGCCAATAGACGTCTTGCTGTGTTGGTGTCTGGGTCTCGTCTCGTCTTGGATAGCCAAGCCAACTTGATTGGAGTGATGTTCTCGGTCAACCACAGAGCGACGACACTGGGTGAGATTTTCCACAAGACTGTACTGCAATACTTCTAGCATTGGCGATACCGCCAGAACAGGCTGGCGCTCACATTGGGCTTGAGAGATAATGTCTAAATTCATCAGGGCTGCATGAGGCACAGGACGCCGTGCAGATTGCATACAGTAAGCCAAAGCTGCTCTCAGGGTCCTGTGAATTGTGCATCTCAGTAGACCTCGAAATTTTGAGGCTTGCCATCGTGATCGTCACCCAACGCACCTAGAGAGTAAAGGCCCAGAATTCTTTCCTATCGCCACCAGACAGCGCGAATGGCCAGCTTCGAGTCCCTGCGAGCCACTTGGACGGGGATAGGCTATTGTTGACGCGTCTGGCGGCTAAAGCAATACCCAGGATCGCAATAGACCGCATTCCACTGCAGACAAGCGGCCCGGGCATGGGCTGGAACTTTGAATCTCTTCAGGATCTGCCGGGTCGCAGTAGCGTCGCGATCATGTCCATTCTGGGGCTCTGGGGTGGTTCATGGACTTTGTGGTCGCTCGGCAAGGGGCTCTGGGGATACGGGCCGCGAGGTGTGACCGAACGTGGAGAGTGCGTGTCTTGCGGTGCGAAGGCCCGAGTCGCCGGTCGTGGACTGATGGATTGGAAGGCGATGGATTGGTCTCGAGACCTTTCACACCAACAATATTTTGCAGGAGCGATGAATCCTACAATTTGATGTTGGTGATCTCGATACGAATGTGAGTCATGATATGATAGACCGGAGTTGTCGTGATAGCGAGCAGCGGGTAGGTATTTGTCACATGTATTGTGTGGGAAGGTGAATCTTAACCGTGGGAAGGATGGAGCTGAAATCAACGTCCATCATGTGCCAGCCGGCTTCTTTTCGATGACACTGCGAACCCATTTCTCCCCATTCCAGTATTCCCGCTTGCCCGTCATGATGTCCTCATTCTCATCTTCGATGAAAGCAGAATGGCCGGTCTCTCCAAGATGGAGAGCAGCAGTCTCTTCGAGCAGTATACCTAGAGCAAGCAGAGCTGTCTCGTCCAGTGATTGAAAGTCTAGCTGCCCTTTATCGGGTGTTGCTTTTGAGTAGAATTCCGATGCATATCGATGGATAAATTTGAGCAGGTCAGAATCTGGTAGAGGAATATCTGTGTGGGGAGCCTTGTAAACGTCGGATTCTTCATATCGTTCTGGTGCTCCTTGTCGACGGAACAAAACCTCATCGGGCGGGACAGATTGGAGTGAGTTTGTCTGGGTGTCTCGATATTTGGTGGCAGTTCTCTTCTCACTTGGCAGGAGACTTTCATAGCCAGCTTTGCCCGCGACGGCTTCATGGACGGTGATTTTGCGGCGTTTGCGAGCAGCAATTTCGGGCTCGACGACATCTTCAGGGTGCTTGTAACGCGCCAGGCGATCCGTCCTGATATCCATGCCTGAAAAGTTGGTTTCTAAAATAGCGAGTTCTGTTTGAAGTTTGCCTTGTTGATGTTCAAGATTTGGTAGGAGCGGTCCATCGGGCTTGGCGGAGACTGGGTTGGAAGGTGGTTGAATTGCGCTTTCCCTGTGGAGAACTCCTACGTCACTTTCATCTCTCAAGTTCGCTCCTTCTTGACCGAGGATCGATTATGACAGTATTCAGACTCGAAGATGATTATGTTGCCGGATGAACTCCTTCCTGCTCAATCGTGCTCTAGGTAGCGTTAACCCAGCCGCCCTTGCGCGATCGCAAAACACACGCCTTGTGTACTCGATCCAGCCCGCCAGTCATGTTTCGCTGAGCATTACTCCTCCGGACACTGAGAACGATGAAGACGCGCTTCAGAATGGTATAGCGCATCCAGCTGGCGTAAACAGCATCACGGTCGACAAGTTTGAGGGGCGCTATCTCTTATCTGGCGGCGCAGACTCATCGATTGGCATCTGGGATCTCGAAACACCGACGAACCAAGCCGACGAGACACGCATCATTCAACCACTCGGATACGCCTCGAAGACATCAAAGACGGCAAACTTCGGAATCACACATGTCTCTTTCTATCCCTTTGATTCGTTGGCATTCCTGTCTAGCAGCTACGACCACTCGTTGAAGCTGTACTCATCTGAGACGCTCGAAACTTCTGCCTCCTTTGACCTCGAAGCCGTTGTTTACTCACATACCCTCTCGCCAATCGCGTCGCATCTACTGGTAGCATGTGCAACGCAAAACCCCGCCGTACGCCTCGTCGATCTTCGTTCTGGCGCCAGCACCCATTCGCTTGCTGGTCACAGCGGTGCCGTGCTATCGACCGCCTGGCATCCCAAACGCGAGCATGTACTGGCTAGCGGTGGCTCGGATGGTCTGGTCAGACTCTGGGATATCCGCCGCAGCGCAAGTAGCTTAGGTGTACTTGACATGGAAGACAGTAGGGGCGTCGGCATACATGGAAACACGCTACGCCGTGAGCGCGGAAGGGCGCACTCGGGCGCCGTGAATGGCGTGACCTGGGACGAAGCAGGAGACTACATCGTCACCTGTGGGCAAGACGACAAGATTCGTGTCTGGAATGCAAACACAGGCGCAAACACCCTGACCAACTTTGGTCCTGCTGTAAAGAGCTCCACCACGTCCACACTGCTACCCCTTGTCAGTCCAAGTCACTTGACGGCTCCAACCAAGGAGATTCTTGTTTACCCAAACCCACGCGAATTACTCGTATACGAGATGCACACTGGAAAGCTGATCAACCGCCTACGAACACCCTCATACGCTTCATCACGCATACAAGTCACAGCAGGGTCAGGCACGCGGAATGTCATGAACAAAACAACAAGTCTCGCCTGGCGAGCCCATAACATCGAACTCTATTCGGGCCACTCCGACGGTACCATTCGATGCTGGAAGCCGAAAACATGGGAAGATTCGCTAGACGAAGAAGACGAGGATGACGTGGAAGAAGGAGGCGAAGAAGCCATGGAGAGAAAACGCAAGAGAGATGAACTCGACGATATAGTCAATGGCCTCACCAAGCGTCAAGTAACGTACACTTAATGTCTAAATTCGAGCAACGCTGCCAACCGAACCTCTATAATGCTATGGTTCCTTGTGGATCTGCTTTTCTCTTGTCTCCAGTGGCTCATCTTGAACGGGTTGACCCGCTCGCATGCCTACAACATGACAACAACGATATGCAAGAACCCATCCGCAAACGCCGCAGCTCTCATAAGCTCCTCCACAGGCGCACCCATCGGCACAACAGCCCCATGCAACACAGGCGTCGCCAACACCGGATTCCTCCTACTCGGAAACACCGTCGGCAATATCTGATTCAATGCCATCCCCAGTGTATTCGGTTGCCCTAACACCAAGCATCAGTTCATGTTCCCCAACAGTAGTCGAGTAGTAAACGAGTGCAAACATACGCGTTCCAGAAAATGGAGCAACGAGACTCTGCACAGTTCTTATGCTAGCTTGTATCGTCGAATCTCCTCCTTCTTCCGGATTGATTATCGACGGAGCGGTGGGGAGGTAGATTTTCATTGGGATATTGCGGAGGGGTGTTCCTGGTGGATTGAGCAATTTGTTGTTTATGGTGTTGAATCTTTGAAGGTTGTCTGTTTTGGTTGCACATCTCTGTCAATTCTACATTCTCGATGGCTACGAGAAGGTTTGATGAGGAGGTAGGAAGGAGCATAGGAACGCAACAAACTTACGCGTCTTCACAGCTTCCCATAGCACATCAGAGTCGTTCTTACTCAATCCCATGTACACATTTCCTTTGCCGTTGCGGATGACATCTGCCTATTTCCCCTCCGTCATCAGCAAATAACTTCTCTTCAACCCTTCATTCTGCTTCAGAGCAAAACTCACCTCTTTAACTCCATTAACGAAACAGTCTCTCACCACCTTACCTTCTGCGTCCAATCCCATCAGCTCTGGAGGAAACTCTTGCACTCTGAGTTCTAATTTCCAAGGTAGTGTTTCCTCTGCGTCTACCTCGTCGTCGTCAGGATTTGCTGGTGGGGCTCCAGAAAATAGGTCGTATAGTAGTCCAACGGGATGGTGATATTTCAACGGCACTCCTTGGAATGACAACCATAGTTCATGAGGTGGAGTAGATGGATTTATCAAGGAGGGAGCAAAAAAGGCGTGGAGACGGGGGAGCAAGAAGGGGAGGTATGATAGGCGGGGGAGGTTGATCTGGTAGAATGTTAGACGATAATGGTTTTCTCATTGTTCTCTATTTCTTTCTAATTGGCCTCGAGTGAGAAAGAAAGTGAGAGGATGTAATATACCAAATACGGATCTGTTTCGTCGTATGTTCTGCAGTCTGCATTTGCCAGTCGAATCTCAAGTGGCAGGCTGCCGTCCCAGACTTTCTTTTGTATCTTTGCGATCGCTGAGAGTGGGATCGCCATATTTTCGTGACTGGCGCTTGAAGCTCGATGGAAGAGGTCAATGTTATAAGATCATTACGTGTATGTGTGAAAGCGGTGTTGCGTCTTGATATGGTGGGAAGCGACTCGAGCGTCCGAGGGTCGTTGCTGGAGCCTACACGTTATGAACAGGGTCACCCCAAAAACAACGTCGAGAAGTAAAGTTTGATAACCAAGCACCATATTTGTAAAATAATGAGTTTGGGTTAATTCCAAGCAAATTGTGAACAACGGCGATTATATATAGTAGTTGGTTGCTAGTAGTAGCTTGTTCATCTGGCGGTAGGACGCGAGGGAAGACTGAAGTCACACCGTGGTCAAACTCAGGAGCCCTCCCGATGCACATGCGTCTCAAGGTTTCTCCTCATCTAGCATTGCTCTCCAGTATGAACATGATAGTAACACTTACCTCGACTCTATGTAGGGTTCTAAAGTTGTGATACTCTGCTTTCTTGGACGGGAGAGTGACCGCAAGCTCGATGAGGCCTATGCGAGGCCAGCATGAGAGATGGTCTTCGTGATCATGAGAATTTGACGCAGAGCTCATGACTTGAACGGGTGACCATTCATATGTAGTCCCTTATTTCGGTCAGACCATCATCAAATATAAGGTTGGTTTTCCCATGGCATATGCTGTACTAAATTCGGCGAAAGATGGTGTTGAAAGATGGTGTTCGAGGGAGCTTCGATCCCCCCCACCCCCACTCTGACGTTGCGCGGCACTGCCCAAGCCAGTGAACCCTTGAATGTGGAAGCTGGACTCTTTCCAACCAACACAACAAACGCACAATCAACACAACAACATGTCAGGAATCAAAGGAATCGGCGAGACCAAGCAGTACGACGGTCAGCTACCCTTTTCGGCGTTCCAAGCATGCGCACAGGTTGCTGACAATTGACAGGCTCGAAACTCCGCGTTGGTATCGTGCACGCTCGATGGAATACCAAGATCATTGATGCCCTTCTTGAGGGCGCAAAGAAGAAGCTCGCCGAAGCAGGCGTTCCTGGTATCTAGGCACGAGCCATCACTCGCATGGTGAAGCTGACAAAGTGCAGAGAGCAACATTGAGATCCAGACAGTGCCCGGCAGCTACGAACTCCCCTACGCAGTACAGCAGATGTACGCCTGCTCGCAAGCCCAAGCATCCTCGGCCAACTCGACGTTGCTGAGCTCTGCCACCGACCTCCTCTCTTCGTCGACGACCGACCTCTCACTCAAGGACAAGGAGGGCAGCGGAAGCACAGCCGCAAACAAGCCCTTTGACGCCATCATTGCAATCGGCGTTCTGATCAAGGGCTCGACCATGCATTTCGAATACATCTCGGACGCCGTGAGCCACGCCCTCATGAAGCTTCAATTGGACATTGGCATTCCTGTCGTCTTTGGCCTGCTCACTCTGTTGACGGAAGAGCAAGGACTTGAGCGTGCTGGCCTCGTGTCAGGCTCGAAATACCACAACCACGGCGAAGACTGGGGTGCAGCCGCCGTCGAGCTGGGCGTCAAGAGAAGGGGCTGGCAGGAGGAGAAGACATTCATCCAATAGAAGAGCAAGGGACAAGGCTCCTTGGGGAGGTAGAAAATTCAAACAAGTTCAATTCCGTCGTACAAGGATAAGACAAGGTGGAAAGACGACTGTCTGGGACTGTACTGCTGTTTGCTCATCAAACGGCAGCATCTTGTCCAGCCACAGCCACCGCTGTCCAACCAGGACAATCTAGATGAGCGGCAGCGCTGGACCCGTGAGATATACACTGGCAAGAAGATCAACTGTGATTTGCACATGCGTACTCTTCTGAAGCCGTGACAATGAGAGCGGCATGCACAGCTGTATCCACGCCAGCAGCAGGCAGAGCGGCGCTTGGACCACATCACCAAGAAAGGCCCGTCATCGGCATCCGTGCACCATGCCAGCCGTCGCAAAGTCCAAGTTGATTATCGACAACAGACACGGTTTTGTAGCCATCCCACCATTCATTTGTTCAGCCTGCCCGCCTGTTGCTCCTTGAACACATCATCTGACTGTGGCAGCTATTGCTCTCTCAGCCATAGTGCTCATATCTGGCCTGCGCCCCAGGTCGGCGCCCCGTCCCCATTCCTCGAGGGCCCCTGTCGTCGCCAAAAGCCATTGTTTCAGTCCATCTTCACGACATCACCACTAACACTCACCGTCTTGTCATTCATCGCCGGCGCCTCCAGCTCTGCTTCACTTGCGCCGTCCGACGCCTGTCCATCTTAGAGCCCCGGAGCTTGGCCCACCACCGACAATACAAAGTGCCACCGCTGACCTCGCCTCAGCTTTGTGTATCCGATGCCTGGTTGTTGATTGAGGTGCTACCTTTGCCTGTAACTGCCTAGTTAGCATGGCGTATCCCCAAGTCCAGGCTGCCGACACTTCGGCCAACATGTCTTCTTCAGACTCGGAAGCACGCGACTCGGGCGATCTGCTGAATGGCATCGGCTCAACCAGCTCCCTCACAAGCACCGTCTCTTCCATCTTCAGCGCTGATACTCAGGCCCGCAAGAGAAATGTCCATTCCTCGGCTGCCATGGCCGCCTTGACTCCTCTCACATATCCTGCTTCGTCTCCAGGCATATCGCGTTCTCCACTGACTTCCTCAAAACCCTACCACAACTCGACTCAGCCAGACCCATCACCTCTTGGTATCCCCGTCGCAGATGCTCCTCAAGACGCTTCCGAAAATGCCTCTCCTCGACCTTCTTCTCCGAGAGAACGTCCCCAAATCATGCCTCCGATCGGCCAAGCAAAAGGGTACAGAGTGGTTTATGATCCTTTAGTATTGGACGAAAAGGACAAGGAAAAATACGACAAGCTCAACGAGAAAGAGAAGAAGGGCTTAAAAGTCAAGATCGCGTCTTTCGGGACCGAGGTACGTTTGGACATTTTTATGATTGCTGAGCTTGTTGATATCCTACCACAAAATAAACCATTCTGTACCCTGAAGCTGATGGGTTGAAAAATAGTCACACCAAGAATCTCCGCCTCCAGACCCCAGGCTAGCCATTGTAGGCTACACGTCAGGCAAGGCTGTACCAGTCAAGGTTCATTCGAAATGGAGACTTCGCATCGCACAACACGCCTTGAAACCATATGCGTACGATAAGGCTTCGACGATCGGACCCGCCCCGCCGAAACAAATTGTCGTACACAGTTTTGATCCTTTTACGCCCGAATCCCAACTCAAATCCTTCTTCGCGAGCTTTGGAGACATTGCCGAGTTTCGCAATCAGACAGATCCGAATACTGGAAGTCTTCTGGGAATTTGCCTGATCAAGTACAAAGACAGCAAACCGGTCAAAGGCGTGTCGGTGTCTGCCGCCAATGCTGCAAAGCGTGCCGAGAAGGAAGCGCATAATGGACGCATCGGCTTGACACAGGTCAAAGTCGAGCGCGATCGCGAAGGACGCAGATGCCGAAGATATATCGAGTTCAAGCTCAAGAAGGAAGCCGCCCGACACGCTCTTCCTACTCCTTCGATAGCCGCCGAGTCAGCCGCTTCTTCGACACCAGTGCCACCACCTCCTCCGCCACCGCCAGGTGCTCGCGAAGAGGCGAAGCCTGTCCCAGCGAACACGCCGAAAGCTCCCAAGGGGCCAGCATCGAAACGAGAACAAGGAAAACGAGAACGAGCGGCCGAGTCGGAACAGCCCTCGACTGCAAAGGAACGCGACACTGGACGATCAATCGTTGAATCAGAGGCGATATTGGCCAAGATCAAACGAAAGCCGTACATATTCATTTCGCGTGATAGCGTGCCTGTGCTTGGCTCCACTGTTCCTCATCTTAAGAAGAGATTTAAGGCATATGACTGGCGAGAGATTCGCGTCGACAAGACAGGTTACTTTGTCATTTTCGACGACTCTAAGCGCGGCGAAGACGAGACGGTCAGGTGTTTCAAGGAGTGCAACAACGGTCCAATGTTTACTTACAAGATGGCTATGGAATGCCAGCAGTACGGAAACCCCGATTATGTCCGCAGTCCAAGCCCCGAGACTCAGGCTGTCCAAACTCGAAAGAAGGAGGAGATGGATCGGCTGGAACGATGGGCCGCAGAGGATCTGGAAGAAGAAAAGAAAGAAAGAGCTGTTGATTTGGATCCTGTCAAGGGCGCACTTGAACTTCTTCAAGTCGAGTTGCGCAACAAGATCATGGACGACATCAAGAGTCGCATCGTCACTCCAACAATCCACGATTGCCTAGAACCCGCTAGACATGTCGCGAAACGCCAGAAGCTGGATCTTCCAGACCCTGCTGAAAATGAGTACAAGGTGCCGAATTTGTTGTTGAACAAAGCCAGCGACACACCCACCACAACATCCCGAGCCCGAAACGGCCGTCCTTTATCTCACAGCAAGCCTCTGCGCCCGCACGACCCTAACCGTGGACGTCAAGTTACCACGACTGTGTATATGGATGAGCGCCGGAAGCGCCGACCAGCTGCCCGTCCTGCTCACGCCCGTCCATTGCATTATCGTCTACAAAATATGTACAGAGGAGACGACGAAGACGAGGAAGATTCTGACGACGATCGCAAGACCACGATGACTCGAGACACGGAAGACCAAGAGAGCAGACCCCTCAGTCGGGCCAGCCGTAACTCAACACCCGTCAGCGTATCTGATTCTATCGACGTACCGACGCCTCCCCTTAAAAAGAGAAAGCTGGTGCACAAAGAGAGGGAAATAACACCCGAAGAGCAAGAGACCTTCGCGCCGCATCACAAAGAGCTCCTTGGCGACCTTATCCAGAAAATCCCTGAACGCATGGCAACAAGAGAGCTGGAATTGGTTGTTAGTACGCTTCCTAGGGACTCAAAGTTCCAGGAACGTGCACGAATCGAGCTCCACACCAGACAGCGAGCCAAGTACGATGGCGAGGAGACACCAGCTCCAACAACAGAATCCACAAGAGCGAAGCCGCATGCGTCCACAACCGACACAAACATGGATCAATCAGAAAACCTTGCTGTCAAGCCTGTCAGAAAGGAACCTAGGAGGAAGCGACCGAAATCGAAGAAACAGATCTTCGAGGAACGCGAAGCCGAACGAGCTGCTATGGCTGCTGCCGACGACTCTCAAGCCATGGAAGATGAGAGTCAAGCAGAAGACAGAGACATCGAGCTTGGAGATGCTGAACCAGTCATCGAGGAGGAGGAAGAGGAGGGCGAAGCAAGGCCCCAAGTCGAGTGGGGCGTGTCTACTGACCAGCGACGCAAGACTGTGGAAGACGACGACGATGTTTTCTTGGATATCGACGGTTGGAAGCACATGATCAAAGACGAGGAAGATATGCGATTCCTACAACAAGCCTTGGAAGACGTCTCTGCCGCAGATATCGGAGACGTCACCCTCTGGGCTCGCAAACAAAAGGAGATCAAGGCGCTCAACGTCGTCGAGGGTCTTGGATCAGTCTCCGCCGCGGCCAGAATTCTTGGATACTACGTGCCCAACCCTACCGGCTGCGCACGTACTGAAGGAGTCAAGAAGATCTTCGAATCCGAAAAGTCCAAGTACTTACCCCACCGCATTCGTGTTCAGAAGCAACGCGAAGCACGTGAGGCGCAGGCTCAGGAGGATCCGACTGCAGCTGTGGAAGCCGCAAAGGCCGCCGCAGCTGCCAAACTCGCTTCTACCGCCTCGTCCCGCAGCAATCGTGCAAACAACCGACGCTTGGTGAATGATATCAACTTGCAAAAGCAGAACCTCGGTACTACTGGTGCCGAGACGGACGCAATCAAGTTCAACGCGCTTAAGAAACGCAAGAAGCACGTCAAGTTCGACAGATCCGCCATCCACGGTTGGGGCTTATATGCCATGGAGAACATCGCTTTCAACGACCTTATCATCGAGTACGTTGGCGAAAAGGTACGTCAAAAAGTCGCCGACCTTCGCGAAATCAAGTACGACAAGCAAGGCATTGGAAGCAGTTATCTGTTCCGCATGGTGGACGACGAGATTGTCGACGCCACAAAGAAGGGCGGCATTGCCCGTTTTATCAACCACAGTTGCACACCCAACTGCACCGCAAAGATCATCAAGGTCGATGGCACACGAAGAATTGTCATCTATGCTCTCAAGGACATTGCCAAAAGTGAGTTTAGCAAGTGCACTACCATTTCATGAAACATGTTACTGACCAGATGCTCGCAGACGAAGAGCTCACCTATGACTACAAGTTCGAGCGTGAATATGGCAGCGATGATCGTATCCCATGTCTTTGCGGTTCAGTGGGATGTAAGGGATTCCTAAACTAAGGATGCCTCTGGGAAATGGTGTGTTGTATATTAGGTACTCGAGGAAAAACATGCATCAATTGGCGCAAAGGGAGGGACACAAAATGGAGGCCAGGTTTGCATGGAATGTGGTTTTCTCAGCGTTTCAATTGTACGATATTCATCGAAAAGTCCCCTCTGGACTTGTTCTGGCCGGTTGCCAATTCGAACCGGGCCAGGGACAGGACTACATACATGCATGAAATTAATAAGCAAAGTTGCAACAACCTTGATGGAAACATGATTCTGTGACAATTCACGCCCAGCAATGTACGGAAAGACGGCAGCCAATCCGTTGTACGCGCAATGCATTTGTAAGACAATCATACTAGAGGTTCCTTGCAAGATTCTGTTTCTCGTATCTGCCAAGTTTTGTAAAAATGGTCCTGGAAGGACAGATAGGAGCAAGGCCTCGAAAGCTGACATGAAACGTGGAGCTGGAGTGCCGTTATCGAGCACATGGCAGTTGTTATTCAGCGTGGTAAGCCAAGCACCACCAATCGCAATGATGAGTACAGAGTCTAGCTAGACATCAAAAGACAAGATGGATTCCAGGGCTTAGCACACATCTACCAAAAGCTTCGTGTTCATGCTGTCTTAGTGAAAATGTGCTCTGATCATGACATGATCTTGAAATTCTACTGCATCAAGTATGGGCATGTGTTTACGGCGAAGAGACATGTGCTGCTGGATAAGCATACCTAGGTACCCGCTTTCCGAAGACGGCGACATTGATGCTTGGCAATCAGCCGCCTACCGGCATTTGTAGGCTAGAGTGGCATAACTTACTAACGATAAGTACAGGTGGTTTCTTGAAACCAAAGAAACTTCTGGATTTTCGATTCAAGTACAACAAGGCTAGGAAGGGACGTGGAAGTAATAGCTTCCTCCTCGACTGACTTTGTACTGCTCCAAGTTCGCCAACATGGACAACGCGTACGTGCAATCGGCACCTGCAGTGCTGAAGCACTTTGATGTACAAGAAGGCTCGGGTCTTTCCAACACTTCAGTCACGGAATCGAGGCAGAAGCATGGTCGCAATGGTTCGTTCTTCTGCTCACGCATGCTCTGAACAAGTGCTAACCGTCCTGCCAGCTCTTCCCGAAGACCCGCCAACACCGCTATGGGAACTCATCTTGGAACAATTCAAGGACCAGCTGGTCATCATCCTGCTTGCCTCGGCCGCCGTATCTTTCGTCCTCGCCCTGTTCGAGGATAGCGACGACTGGACCGTCTTTGTCGATCCCATCGTAGTACGTTCTGCATTGCGCCCTGCGACTTTGGATTCGTTTCTGACCAGTACCCCCTAGATTCTCACTATCCTCATTCTCAACGCCGTCGTCGGAGTATCGCAAGAATCGTCCGCCGAAAAGGCAATCGCAGCACTTCAAGAGTACTCGGCCAACGAGGCCAAGGTCGTACGCAATGGCAAGGTTCAGCGCATCAAGGCAGACGAATTGGTTCCTGGAGACATCATCAAGGTGGCCGTGGGTGACCGCATTCCTGCCGACTGCAGAGTCCTGTCCATCCACAGCAACAGCTTCCGCATCGACCAGAGTATCTTGACCGGAGAGAGTGAGAGTGTTGGCAAGGACACAGATGCTATCAAGGATGCGAATGCCGTCAAGCAGGACCAGGTCAACATGCTCTTCTCAGGTACTACTGTTGTTACTGGAAACGCTACGGCCGTCGTCGTTCTGACCGGTTCCAACACTGCGATTGGCGACATCCACGAAAACATCACCTCCCAGATCTCGCAGCCCACCCCTCTCAAGGAGAAGCTCAACGACTTCGGTGACACTTTGGCCAAGGTCATTACTGTCATCTGCATCCTTGTCTGGCTCATCAACATTCCCCACTTCAACGACCCTGCCCACGGCTCTTTCGCCAAGGGTGCCATTTACTACTTGAAGGTAAGATGCAACTGCATGCCGTGTTTCTTGAGATTTGACTGACGATTACTCTAGATTGCTGTGTCGCTCGGTGTCGCTGCTATCCCTGAAGGTCTCGCCGTTGTTATCACCACCTGCCTGGCTCTGGGAACCCGCAAGATGGCTGCCAAGAACGCTGTTGTCCGTAGTCTTCCTTCGGTCGAGACTCTCGGAAGCTGCAGTGTCATCTGCTCAGACAAGACCGGAACTCTTACCACCAACCAGATGAGTGTCAACAAGGTCGTCTTCATCAACGAGTCGGGCTCTGGCCTCGAAGAACTCACTGTTGAAGGATCTAGCTTTGCCCCTGAAGGTGCCATTACTACTTCGACCGGACAAACTCTTGAGAATGCCGCAACTTCCTCGTCCACCATTGCTCAGATCGCCGAAGTCGCCGCCCTTTGTAACGATGCACGTCTTGCTTATGACAGCGAGAAGGGCGTCTACAACAACGTCGGTGAGGCAACCGAAGGCGCTCTGAGAGTCTTGGCCGAGAAGATTGGCACCAGAGACGCATCTGTCAACTCTGCAAGATCCACCCTCGCACCTGAAGAAAGAATCCACCACGCCAGCAAGCACTGGGAAACCAGCACCCCTCGTTTGGCCACCTACGAATTTGCTCGCGACAGAAAGAGTATGTCCGTCTTGGTTCAAGATGGCTCATCTCAGCGTCTTCTCGTCAAGGGTGCCCCTGAGTCTATCATTGCTAGATGTAGATACGTTCTACTCGGATCCAAGGGCACCAGAATGGCGCTCACTGACAACGTCTCTGCTCTTCTCTCCAAGGAAGTTGTTGACTATGGTAACCGTGGACTCCGCATCATGGCTCTTGCCAGCGTCGACAACGTCACTTCTCCTCTGTTGAAGCAAGCCAAGACCTCTCCTGAATACGCCCAGCTCGAACAAAACATGACTCTTATTGGTCTTGTTGGTATGCTCGACCCTCCTCGTCCAGAGGTGGCCGACAGTATCCGCAAGTGTCGTGAGGCAGGTATCCGTGTCGTCGTCATCACTGGTGACAACCAGAACACCGCCGAGACCATCTGTCGCCAGATTGGCGTCTTCGGTACCGATGAGGATCTGACCGGCAAGAGTTTCACTGGCCGCCAATTCGATGACCTCAGTGATGCCGACAAGCTCAAGGCTGCTAAGAACGCTTCTCTCTTCTCCCGTACCGAACCCACTCACAAGTCCAAGTTGGTTGACCTTCTCCAGTCTGCTGGTGAGGTTGTTGCCATGACTGGTGACGGTGTCAACGACGCTCCCGCCTTGAAGAAGGCCGACATTGGTGTCGCCATGGGTAGCGGTACTGATGTAGCCAAGCTTGCTGCAGACATGGTCCTTGCTGACGACAACTTTGCAACCATCGAGGCCGCTGTCGAAGAGGGCAGAAGCATCTACAACAACACTCAACAATTTATCCGTTACCTGATCTCGTCCAACATCGGCGAGGTCGTGTCCATCTTCTTGACTGCAGCCATGGGTATGCCCGAGGCTCTGATTCCTGTCCAGCTTCTCTGGGTCAACCTGGTTACCGATGGTCTTCCGGCTACTGCACTCTCCTTCAACCCCGCTGACCATGATATCATGAAGCGTCTTCCTCGCAAGCGTGATGAAGCTCTTATTGGTGGCTGGCTCTTCTTCAGATACATGGTGATTGGTACCTATGTTGGTATCGCCACTGTTGGAGGTTACGCATGGTACTTCATGTTCAGCGAGGCCGGACCCAAGGTCAGCGCTCACGCATTGGTAAGTCTCCAGGGTTATCTTGACGTTGATGACCTCATGCTAATATGTACCAGACGCATTTCCACTCTTGCAGCATTTTTGAGCACCCTATCGACTGCCTCATGTTCACTGACTACAGATCCAAGACTGCATCGACCGTTTCCTTGTCCATCTTGGTTGTGATTGAGATGCTCAACGCCATGAACGCTCTGTCTTCGTCGGAGAGTTTGTTGACCCTTCCTCTCTGGAAGAACATGATGCTCGTATATGCAATCTGCTTGAGCATGGCACTGCACTTTGCACTGCTTTACACACCGTTCTTGCAGGGTATCTTCGGCATTGTCCCCCTTGGTTGGGAAGAGTGGAAGTTGGTGCTTGCATGGAGTGCCCCTATCATTCTCATTGACGAGGGACTGAAGTTCCTGGAGCGCGCGTTTGTCATGGAGAAGCCGGGCAAGCATATCAAGCCCAAGAAGGAGTAGATGGAGGAAACCACATACATGGCATTAGATGAACCTTGTCTGGAAAGTAGAAGCATTGTCAATAGATGAAAAAATCAAAACGCATTGCAAGCAGACTTGCGAAGTCGAGAGAAATGCATAAAAGTGGATAATTCCAGTTGTGTGAAGGTGCACAGACCAGCATCGCGGACAAGCGTCGAATCGAAATTGTTGGACAGCGAGCAATTGCTAGACGAGCGCGACGCATTCGACGGAACCACATACACAACCATGGCCAACACACTTTTGATCGAAGGAACCTTTGAGGAGTTGAGCGAGGAGCTCGCCGTCTACATCGATGGACTCAGCCAGTCGTCGGTCCAGTCAGAGATTGCGCCGCTGTTGAAGGACGGCAACAAGGTGGATGCGCTCAAGAAGATTGTCACTGCCAGCAGCGCCCTGAACAGCGCTCCCGAGAGAGGTGTGTCGCTCTTTCCTGACCGAAAACATACAGCTACTAATCCTGCTTCCAGAATTCGTCGCCGCATACAACCTCCTTGTGCACCTCGTACACCAGTCCGGAAGCCCCGACATTTTCCTGCCCAAACTCTGCCAGAACGTCTCTGCCCCCATTACCTCTTCGCCGAACAACGCCACTGGCCTCGCTCTCAACGTCCTCAGCACAATCTTCAACACCCTCTCCCCCGAGCAAGAGAGCCGATACCACGTTCTGTTGGCCATCCTCAAGATTGTGCGCAACAACAGCACCTTCGACCAGTTGACCCCCCAGCTCGCCCAGCTCGAATCATGGCTCGATGCCTGGAACATGGACGCAGCAGACCAGCGCAAGCTGTACCTGGCCGTCAGTGACGTGGCCACCGAAGCCAGCGAGGACGAACAAGCATACCAGTACCTGCTCAAGGCTCTGCGCACCGCCCAGTCGCAAGAAGACGCCAGCTCCGAAGAAGCAAGATCCCTCTCCGTCCGCGCCCTCAAGCAAGCCCTCGTCTCGCCCTCGCACTTTGACTTCCACGACCTGACCCAACTCGACTCGATCCAGGCCCTGCGCCAATCCGAGCCCGTCTGGTTCGAGCTGCTCGAAATCTTCAACGCTCAGCAACTCGACGACTTCAGCGACTTCAACGAGGCCAACCCCGATTTCCTGTCCAAGGCCGACCTCGACACCGCCGCCCTGGAGCGCAAGATGCGTCTGCTCACCCTCTCCAGCATCGCCGCTTCCGCCTCGCAATCCCGCACCCTCCCCTACGACGCCATCACAAAGGCCCTCCAGATCCCCGCCGAAGACGTCGAGATGTGGGCCATCGACGCCGTCCGCGTCGGCCTCGTCGAGGGCAAGCTCTCCCAGCAGGAAAAGACCTTCCTCGTCCACCGCGCCACCTACCGCGTCTTTGGCGAGAACCAGTGGCGCGAGGTCGCTTCCCGCCTCGACATGTGGCGTTCCTCCCTCCAG